>Ga0209211_10001158_pt1 | contig 51237 bp, 49 predicted proteins | sample RifGroA2_FD_183992 | JGI IMG/M metagenome (GOLD analysis project Ga0209211, IMG submission 183992) | Groundwater microbial communities from Rifle, Colorado, USA - Groundwater A2 (SPAdes) (version 2) | ecosystem: Environmental > Aquatic > Deep subsurface > Groundwater | place: Rifle, Colorado...
GCTCGAACGAAGCCGCCTGCCGCTGCTCGAAGCGGCGCTGTCCAACGAGCTGATCCCGGCCAAGCGCGACATCGTCTGCGAGAGTACCGAAAGCGAGTTCGGCGACGTCAGCCAGCGGGTGCGCAGCCTGCTCGACACGCGCCTGCTCGGCTTGCGCGAGCAACTGACCGAGCTGACCGAGTTGCGCGGCAAGAACAAGGGTGTCGTCGAGTACATGATGGGCAAGGTGCGGGCCGAGAAAGAAGAGTTCGAATCCGGCTTGCAGCGCTACTACGCCGTGCGCAGCGTGTTTTCGACGCTGACCAACAACCTGTTCGGTCATCTTGGCCTCGACGTCCTGCGCCAGCTGACGCATGAAACGCGCGAAACCATGCTGGAAGCGGCCTTTTCGAAGACCCTCTCGGACTCGATGGGCCGTTTCTTCGCCGGTTCGCGCGATGCGCTGGCCAAATCGAATGGCGAAATCAACGAAATCCTGGCCATGATGGAGTCGGTGTACAAAAAATTCGCCATCGAGCACGGCCTCAAGCTCGGTTCGCCGACATCTTTCTCGCTGCTTCGTTACGAGAAGGAACTGGATCGCCTGCAGGCCTGGTGCGACGATCATCTCAACACGATGGTCAGCCTGCTCACCCACGACAAGAAAAACATCACGCAGAAGTTCTTCGAAGAAGTCGCCACCCAGGTCCGGCGCGCTTTCGAGCACGCCAACCGCGATGCCGAGATCTGGCTGCGCGCCATCATGGCGCCGATGGAAACCCAGGTTCGCGAGCACCAGATCCAGCTCAAGCGCCGCCTGGAAAGCATCAAGCGCATCCATCAGGCGACCGATACGCTGGAAGACCGCATCATCGAACTCGATGGCGTCGAGAAGAATCTGCTGCAGCAAATCGATGCGCTCGAGGAAATTGTCGGTCGCGTTCAGGACATGCTGGTGCCGCTCGACACGGCTCGGCAATTGCAGGCGGCGTAAGCGTCGGCCGGGGCGAGAGTCCCACGGTCAACCGGAAAATTGGCCCAAAAATGAAAAAGCCCGCGAGATTCACGGGCTTTTTGTTGAGCTGCTGAAAAACTCAGGCGCGCTTGTTGCCAGTCAGTTTTTCGTACTTGGTCCACAGCATTTCTTCCGTTTCGACGTGGTTTTCGTCCTTGGGGATGCAGTCCACCGGGCAGACCTGCACGCACTGCGGTTCATCGTAATGGCCGACGCACTCGGTGCACTTGTTCGGGTCGATGACATAAATTTCTTCGCCCTGGGAGATCGCCTCGTTCGGGCACTCCGGTTCGCACACGTCGCAGTTGATGCACTCGTCGGTAATAATCAGAGACATAGCTGTTGTTCCTCTCTCGGTTAAGCAGTGGTTTTCGCCCGCAGGCGTTTTTCGACACAAGGTTGCACAAATTTGCTGACATCGCCACCCAGGCGCGCAATTTCACGCACCATGGTAGCGGAGATAAACATGTACTGCTCACCCGGTGTCAGAAACACAGTTTCGACCTCCGGATAGACGCTGCGGTTCATTCCGGCCATCTGGAATTCGTATTCGAAGTCGGAGACGGCGCGCAGGCCGCGCACGACGACCTTGGCTTCCTTTTCGTGCACGAAATTCATGAGCAGCGAATTGAAGCCGACAATTTCGACATTCTCGAGGTCGCCGAGGATCTCGGTGGCCATCTCGACGCGGTCGGCGAGCGGAAAGCGTGGCTGTTTCGAGGGGCTTTCGGCGATGGCCAGGATCAGCTTGTCGAACAGCGTGGCGGCACGCCGGACGAGATCTTCGTGGCCCCTGGTGATCGGGTCGAAAGTGCCCGGATAGATCGCAATACGATGGTTGAGTTTGGTCAAACTGCTTTCCCGCCCGTGTCTCGTCGCAACAAGTGATAGTGGACTTCACCCGCCCGGCCATGGCGTACCGTGCGCCAATCGCCGAGCGATTCGATTTCGTGTTCTGCTTCGACGTAGAGCGCAGCGTCTTCATTCAGTGCGCCGGGAAGGAGTGGCTCCAGGCGGGCAATCCAGCCTTTCTTGAAGGGCGGATCGAGGAAGATGAGGTCGAATTTTGCTTGCGTCGAGGCCAAATATTGTAGCGCATCCGCACGAATGATCGTTATCGCGGCCGGTTTTTGCAGCGCTTCGTGGTTTTCGTGCAACGCCGCCAGTACTTTTGGCGCCTGTTCGACCATCACGACACTTGCCGCGCCACGCGATGCGGCTTCGAAGCCGAGGGCGCCGCTGCCGGCAAACAGGTCGAGGCAGCGCAGGCCGTCGAGTTCCTGGCCGAGCCAGTTGAACAGCGTTTCGCGGACGCGATCCGGCGTCGGGCGCAAGCCTTCGCTATCGGGAAACTTGAGGACGCGACGGCGATAGTCGCCGCCGATGATGCGGACCGAGTTCAATCGGCCGCCACCGTCACCGTGATCAGGTGCTCCGGCCGCACGCGGCGGGCAAAAGCCTGGCGGATGTCGTCGGTCGTCACGGCTTCGACCTTGGCCCGATACTGGTCGAGATAACCGAGCGGCAGGTCGTAGAAGCCGATGTTGGCGACGTTCTCGAGAATCTTCTTGTTGCTGTCCAGGCGCAGCGGGAAGCTGCCGGTCAGGTTGGCCTTGGCGGCCGCCAGTTCTTCCTCGCTCGGACCATCCTGGAGGAAGCCGGTGAGCACTTCGCGCGTCACCTTGAGCGCATCCTTGGCTTGCGAACGCTTGGTCTGCAGGCCGATCTGGAAGGGGCCGGTCTGCTTGAGCGGGGCGAAATAGCTGTAAACGCTGTAGGCATAGCCGCGCTTGTCGCGGACTTCCTTCATGAGCCGCGAGACGAAGCCGCCGCCGCCCAGCGTGTAGTTGCCGACGAGCAGCGGGAAGAAATCGGGGTTGCCGCGTTCGATGGCCGGCAGGCCGATGTAAACGTGCGCCTGGCTGGCCGGATGGGGAAGATTGACATGGCTCCAGTTGGGCAGCCGGGGGGCGTCTGGCAGCGTTGCCGCCTTGCCTTTGGGCAGGCCGGCGGCAATGGCTTCGGCAATCTTCTCGGCATCGGCGCGGGAAAGGTCGCCGACCAGCGTGATGCTGGCGTTGGCCGCGTTGTAATAGCGGGCGTGGAAGGCGGCGAGGTCGTTGCGGTTCAGCGCGGCGACGCTTTCCGGCGTGGCCTGGCGGCCGTAGGGGTGGTTCGGATACATGGCGGCCCAGAAAGCCTTGCCGGCGATGCTGTCGGGTCGGGTCATGGCTTCCTTGAGGCCGGCGATGGTGCGGACCTTTTCGCGCTCGAAAATGGCCGCATCGAAGCGTGGGGCGTGCAGCACGCTGTTCAGGACGGCCAGCGCCGGCTCACGCTTGTCCGGTGCCGACAGGGTGCGCAGCGAAATGCCGGCGCGGTCGGTGTCGGCGCCCCCGCCGAGGCTGGCGCCGAGGTCGGCCAGTTGCTCGGCGATCGCCGTTTCGTCGAGTTTGCCGGCGCCGAGATCGAGAATGCTGCGGGTCAGCCCGGCGAGGCCGGACTTGCCTTCCGGGTCGAACATCGAGCCGGCGGCGAAATCGACCCGCAGGTCGAGCATCGGCAAGACGCGGCTTTCGACGAACTGGACGCGGGCGCCGGACGGGGTCATCCAGTGCTCGATCTTGACGCCGGCCAGCGCGGCGTGCGAGACGAGCAGGGCGATTGCTACGGTCAACAGTCTTTTCATGCCAAAAACTCCAATAATTTCGGGTGCCAGGCGAGCAGCAGGGCGAAGCCGGCGATGGCCGCCGTTGCGACCAGGCCCCAGGTCAGGGCGCGAACGAGGCGGCGGTTGGCATCGATCTGGGCGACCAGTTGGGCGTTCTGTTCGCTCAGCGCCTGAATCAGTTCGCCGGAGGCCAGTATCTGGGTGCGCAATTTGCGCTGAACGGCTTCCAGGGAGGTCAGCCGCGTCGTGAAATCGGCGTCGGGTGGCGTTGTCTCGGCGAGGTCCGAGGCGGCGCCATCGCCATTTTTGCGGCCCATGCCCTGCCACAGTTTCTTGGCGCCATCGGCGATGATCGGTGCCTTGCCGAGCACGTCGCTCCACGGCACATTGCTCAGGATGGTCATCCACGGTAAAGCCATGATGTCCCCGGCCTCAGTGGCGAGTGGCAACGGCCGGACGGCGCGGCTTGCCGTCGAACGGTTGCGGATCGAGCCGGCCGATGGTCAGGGCGTCGTCGTTGAAATACCGGTTGGCCACCGCCTGAATGTCGGCGGCGGTGACCGTCTGCAGCTTTTCCAGCATGCGGTCGAGTTTCCGGTAGGGCAGGCCGACGGCTTCGATCTGGCCGATTTCCATGGCCTGGCCGAACATCGAGTCGAGCTTGTAGACCTGTCCGGCGATCAACTGCGCCTTGGCCCGCTTGAGTTCCTGCTCGCTGACGCCGTCTTTCTGGACGCGGGCGATTTCGGCACGCAGGGCGGCTTCGAGATCGCCCACCGTTTTGCCTTCCGACGGCGTGCCGTGCAGGTAAAGCATGCCCGGGCCGCGTGCCGTGGCGTCGTAATCGATGCCGGCCGACAGGGCGACCTTGTCCTCGCGGACCAGTTTCTTGTTGAAGCGGGCGGCGTCGTGGCCGTCGAGAATCGAGGCGAGCATTTCCAGCGCGTAGGGATCGCTGTCTTTCTCGATGTCGCGCAGGACCGGTGCCTTGTAGCCCATGATCAGGACCGGCAATTCGGCCGGCGCCTTGACGGTGAGCTGGCGCGTCCCTTCCTGGACCGGCTCGATCTGCTGCTTGCGCGGCGGCAGGGGGCGGCCTTCGAGCCGGCCGTAATGCTTCTCGGCGAGGGCGAAGACTTCCTTGTGGTCGACGTCGCCGGAGATCACGACGTAAGCGTTGTTCGGCACGTACCAGGTGTCGTACCAGGCCTTGGCGTCGGCCGCGGTCATCGTTTCGAGGTCGTTCATCCAGCCGATGATCGGCCGGCGATACGGGTGGGCCTGGAAGGCGACGGCGTTCATCTGTTCGAACAGCTTGGACTGCGGCTCGTCATCGGTGCGCATGCGGCGCTCTTCCATGACGACCTTGATTTCCTGCGCGAATTCCTTGGCATCGACGTTGAGGTGGCGCATGCGGTCGGCTTCGAGGGCCATCACATCGTCGAGTTTTTCCTTCGGCACCTGCTGGAAATAAGCCGTGTAGTCGCGGCTCGTGAAGGCGTTGTCGCGCCCGCCAGCGGCGGCGACACGCTTGTTGAATTCGCCCGGGCCGACGTTCGGCGTGCCCTTGAACATCATGTGTTCGAGGACATGGGCGACGCCCGACGCGCCATCGACCTCGTCGGTGCTGCCGATGCGGTACCAGACCATCTGGACGGCGGTCGGCGCCCGGTGGTCTTCCTTGACGATGATGCGCAGGCCGTTTTTCAGCGTGGTTTCGTAGGGATTGGCGAAAGCTGCGGTCGACAGCCCGGCAGCGAGCAAAACGGAGAGCAGGTATTTGAGGCGCATGGGGAGTGGGCAGGGGCTTTCTGTTAGAATTCGGGGCTGATTTTGCATCGAACCGGACGGCATCTTAACGGCTTGCCGCCCGCCTGTCAGCAAGGCTTGAGACCCCCATTCCCATGTTCAGTTTCCTGAAAAAATCCGGCTCCGAGAAGAAGGCCGACGTTCCGGCTGAAGCCGCCGCGGCCCCCTCCTGGCGCGAGCGCCTGTTCAAGGGGCTGGCCAAGACCCGCGCCCAGTGGGGCGGCAAGCTCAAAACCATTTTCTCGCGCGGCAAGGTCGACGACGAACTGCTCGAAGAGCTGGAAACCCTGTTGCTGACCAGCGACTGCGGCATCGAGGCGACCACCCACCTGCTCGACGAGTTGAAGAAGGCGGCCAAGCGCGACAAGCTGGAGACGCCGGAGGCGATCCAGCAGGCGCTGCACGACGCCCTGCTGGAAACCCTGCAGCCGCTCGAACAGCCGCTCGACGTGTCGACCCACAAGCCCTTCGTGATCATGATTGCCGGGGTCAACGGTGCCGGCAAGACGACCTCGATCGGCAAACTGGCGAAGTATTTCCAGACGCAAGGCAAGAGCGTGCTGCTCGCTGCCGGCGACACCTTCCGCGCCGCCGCCCGCGAACAGCTTGAAACCTGGGGCGAGCGCAACAACGTGACGGTCATCGCCCAGGACAACGGCGATCCGGCGGCCGTCGTCTTCGACGCCATTTCGGCCGCCAAGGCACGCGGCATCGACATCGTGCTGGCCGATACGGCCGGTCGGCTGCCGACCCAGTTGCACCTCATGGAAGAAATCGCCAAGGTCAGGCGCGTCATCCAGAAAATCGACCCGGAAGGCCCGCACGAAACCCTGCTCGTCCTCGACGCCAACATCGGTCAGAACGCGCTACAGCAGGTCAAGGCCTTCGACAAGGCGATCAAGGTCAGCGGCCTGGTCCTGACCAAGCTCGACGGCACGGCCAAGGGCGGCGTCGTCACGGCGATCGCCCGGCAATGCCCGAAGCCGATCCGCTTCATCGGCGTCGGCGAGCAGATCGACGACCTGCGCCCTTTCCTGGCCCGTGATTTCGTGGACGCCATGTTCGAGCAATGATCGAAGCGAGCAATCTGACCAAACGCTATCCCGGCGGCTTCGAGGCCATCAAGGATGCGAGTTTTTCGATTGAGGCCGGGCAGATGGTGCTCATTACCGGCCATTCCGGGGCCGGCAAGACGACGCTGGTCAAGCTGATGTCGACCATCGAGCGGCCGACTTCCGGCAGCCTCGTGGTCAACGGCCAGAATCTCTCGGCCCTTGGGCGCAGCGCCATTCCGCACGTACGCCGGCATTTCGGTCTGGTTTTCCAGGATCAGAAGCTGCTGTTCGACCGCGATGCGCTGGAAAACGTGCTGCTGCCGCTGCACATCGCCGGCCTGCCGCGCCGCGAGGCGATCCGCCGGGCCCAGGCGGCGCTCGACAAGGTCGGCCTGCTGGCCCGCGAAAAGGCCAATCCCATTGCCCTCTCCGGCGGCGAGCAGCAACGGCTGGCCATCGCCCGTGCCGTGGTTAACCGGCCGACCATCCTGATCGCCGACGAGCCGACCGGCAACCTCGACAGCGAATCCGGCTTGGCCATCCTCGACATCTTTGCCGACTTTCATCGGGTCGGCGTCACCGTCGTCGTCGCCACCCACGACCAGAGCTGGATCGCCCGTTACCACCCGAACGTGCTGCGTCTGGCGCACGGGAGGGTGGTCGAATGAGCGCCTGGTTGATTCAGCACCGCGCCGCCCTGGCCGCCGCTTTCCGCCGCCTGTGGGCGACCCCGCTCAACACCCTGCTGTCGCTGCTGGTCATCGGCATTGCGCTGACCCTGCCGGCCTTTGGCTATGTCGCGCTCGACAACCTCCGTGAGCTTGGTCGCAATGCTTCCGGCGTGCAGCAGATCAGCCTGTTCATGAGCCTCGATGCGAGCCGGAAGGACGTTGGCGAGATCGAAAGCCGGCTGCGTCAGGCCGTCGGCGGTCAATGGCGGTTTGTGCCCAAGGAAGATGCGCTGAAGCGCATGAAGTCCAGCGAAGGCATGGCGGAAATCGTCGCCAGCCTGCCGCGCAACCCGCTGCCCGATGCCTTCATCGTCGAGCCGGCCAATACCGAGCCGGCAGCGCTGGAAGCACTGCGCCAGGACATTGCCGGCTGGCCCAAGGTCGCCCACGTGCAGCTCGATTCGGCCTGGATCAAGCGTTTCGATGCCTTCCTGCGGCTCGGCAAGCTGGCGCTGTGGATGCTGGCCGGGCTGTTCGGCGCCGGGCTGGTGGCCGTCACCTTCAACACCATCCGCCTGCAGGTCATGGCCCAATCGGCCGAAATCGAAGTGGCGCGCATGATCGGCGCGACGGACGGTTTCATCCGCCGGCCCTTCTATTATTTCGGTGCCCTGCAGGGTGCCCTCGGCGGTCTGCTGGCGGCGGTGCTGGTGCTCGCCGCGCTGCGGCAGCTGGGCGGGCCGGTCGGCGAACTGGCGGCACTCTATGGCGGCAACTTCAGCCTGCGCCCGCCGGGCGTGGCTGAAATGCTCGGGCTGACGGCGCTCGGCGCCTTCCTCGGCTGGCTCGGCGCCCAGTTGTCGGTCAGCCTGTCGTTGCGGAAGCTTGACTAGCCGGCGCGAGTTTTTGTGTACGGTGGGGGCGGCCGCCCTCGCCGGTTGCGCCCCGGCCGGAAAAATTCATTTGCCGCCCGGCGAATTGCTCGGCATGAACCTGACGCTCGGCCACCGTCTGCGCGACGGCCATTTCCCGGCCCCTGCCGAAACGCGAAAAACCGGTGTGTTGATCGTTGGCGGTGGCATCTCGGGGCTGTCGGCGGCGTGGACTCTGGCCAAGGCGACGGTCGACGACTTCCTCGTGCTGGAAATGGAAAGCGAGGCCGGCGGCAATGCGCGGGCCGGGCAGTCGCCGCTCGTCGCCTACCCGTGGGGGGCGCATTATTTGCCCTTGCCTGGGCCGGAGGCCGTGCATGTACGCCAACTGCTGGCCGAACTCGGCGTCCTGCGGGGCGACCCGGCGGCGCTCAAGCCGAGCTACGACGAGCGTTATCTGTGCGCGACGCCGCAGGAACGGGTTTTTCGCAATGGTTTGTGGGATGAAGGCTTGCTGCCGCAACGCGGCATCGATGCCGCCGAACTGGCGCAGCAGAAGCGTTTTTCCGAACGGATGGATGAACTCAAGCGCGTCCGGGGCCGCGACGGGCGTCGGCTGTTCGCCATCCCGATGGCGCTGTCGAGTCGCGATCCGAAATGGCTGGCCCTCGACCGGATTTCCTTCGCCCAATGGCTGACCGACAACGGCTTCACGGCGCCTACCGTGCGCTGGCTGGCCAACTACGCCTGCCGCGACGATTACGGCATGGTCTGCGATCAGGTCTCGGCCTGGGCCGGCCTGCACTATTTCGCCTGTCGTGACGGCGAGGCGGCCAATGCGGCGGGCGACACCGTGCTCACGGCGCCCGAAGGCAATGCCTGGCTGGCCCGTGGGCTGGCCCAAAAGGCCGGCGACCGGATCGTCACCGGGGCGCTGGTCTGGCGCATAGCGGAGGGGAAGTCGCGTGTTACGGTCGACGTGCTTTTCGGGGCAAAAACCGTGCGTTTCGAGGCCCGGCAACTGATCTGGGCGGCGCCGGCCTTCGTTCTGCCGCGCGTCTGGCCGGCGATCCCCGGCGGACTCAAGGCGGCGGCGCTGGCCGGCGATTACGCGCCATGGCTGACCGCCAACCTGCATCTTGCCGATCTGCCGGAAGAGCGGCACGGTGCGCCGCCGGCCTGGGACAACGTGCTCTACGATAGCCCCGGTCTCGGCTACGTCAGCGCGACGCATCAACTGATCCGCCGCTGGCTGGGCGGTACGGTGCTTACTTATTACCGTGCCTTGCACGACGTGACGCCGGCCGAGGGTCGTCGACTGCTCATGGAAACGCCACGCGAGGCCTGGGCCGAAGGCATCCTGGCCGAACTCGAACGCGTCCATCCGAACATCCGCCAACTGACCACGCGCCTCGACGTCTTCCGCAACGGCCATGCCATGCGCCGCCCGGTGCCGGGCAGCCTGTTCCACGGTCAACGGGAAAAAATGGCCAATTTTCAAAGCCCGCGCATCACCCTGGCGCACGCCGATCTGTCGGGGTTTTCCTTGTTCGAGGAGGCGCAGTATCGCGGCGTCATGGCGGCCCGGCGAAGCATCGGCGGAAAGTTTTGACAACGGCCCGATTCGCCCGTTGCATGGGGCGAGCCGCATGTTAATCTTTGCTGATGAACGGCCGAACTGAAGTCGAATCGGCGTGCTTGATTCCTGGTGCGGACAGGGGCGAGTCGGGGGGGAAAATGGAAAATTCCGAGAATCCGGGCACACCCGGAAAGCGTCGCAGCCACTTTGTTGGCAAGCTCTGGCTTGGCACCTTGCTGGTCAATCTGTTCGTATTCGGGATCGTCGGGCTGATCATCGAGCGAAATCACCAGCGCGAGGTCACCCAGGCCGTTGCGCTCACCGAGAATTACGCCAAGATCCTCGAAGAGGCCCTGGGCGGTTTCATCAGCAAGATCGACCTGACCCTGCACACCGTCGGTGCCGAGGTCGAGCGCCAGCTGGCCGGCGGCGGTATCGATGACAACATGCTCAATGCCCTGATCGCCCGGCAGGATGCCCTGATTCCCGAAGCGCTCGGCCTGCGCGTGGTCGACGCCCGGGGCATCATTCGTAACGCGGTCAATGCCGTGCAGGTACCCCAGGTCAGCATAGCCGACCGTCCGCAGTTCATTCGTCTGCGCGACGACCCGCAGGCCGGGCTGGTCTTCTCGAAACCGATCGTCGGCCGGGCGGCGGGCCAATGGTTGATCACGCTCGGCCGGCGGGTCAATTATCCGGATGGCCGTTTTGCCGGAGACGTCCATGTCGCCGTCGCCGTCGACCATTTCATCGGCATGTTTGCCAAGCTCAATCTGGGTGACAACGGCAACATCGGCCTGTGGGACAAGACCACGCTGCTCGCCCGCTACGCCCGCGACGATACCCGCGGCGCCACGGTCGGCAATACCACGCCATCGTCCGACCTGCGGGGTTTGCTCGATTCCGGGCTGCGGGTGGCCAATTACCACACGCGGTCCGGGGTGGACGGCATTTCCCGGGTCTTCCATTTTCATCAGGTGGGCAATTATCCCCTCTACATGGTCGTCGGACTGGCCGACGAGGATTACCTGCGCAACTGGTGGCGCGACACACTGGGTATCCTGATGCTGGCCGGGCTGTTCTCGCTGGCCACGCTGGTTTCGGCGACGCTGATCGGGCGCAACCTGCGGCGGCGGGAAGCGGACGAAGCTGCGCTGGCCCGTCAGGCCGCCGACTATACCCGTCGCCTGGAAGCATCGAACAGTGCGGCCGAGGCGGCCTGGCGGCAAAGCGAATTGATTCTTGCCTCGGCGGCCGAGGGCATCTGCGGCGTCGACCTCGCGGGCAAGGTCATCTTCGTCAACCCGGCGGCGCGCCGGATGTTCGGCTGGGCCGACAGCGAAGGCCCCGGCAAGGACCTGCATGCCGAAACGCATCACCATCATACCGATGGCAGCGTTTTTCCGGAGGGCGACTGCGCGGTCTATCAGACCTTGCGCGATGGCCAGCGCCGACATGTCGAGGACGGCCTGTACTGGCGCCGGGATGGCAGCTCGTTCGCGGTGGAATTTACTGTTTCGCCGATCGAGCGCGACGGGCAGATCAGCGGCGCCGTCAACGTCTTCCGGGAGATCAGCGAACGCAAGCGGATCGAGGCCGAACTCGAACGGCATCGGCGCAATCTGGAGGAACTGGTGCAGCAGCGCACCTCCGAACTGATCCAGACCGAGGCGCGCGCCAGCCACATTCTCGATGCCAGCGCCGACGGCCTGTACGGCATCGACCGCGCCGGCATCGTCACGTTCATGAACCCGGCCGGCTGCGCCATTCTCGGCTACACCCCGGAGCAGGTGGTCGGGCGTCTGGCGCATACCCTGTTCCACCACAGCAAGGCCGATAACTCGCCCTACCCGTCGGCCGAATGTCCGAGCTACAAGTCCCTGCGTCAGGGCGACAAGATTCGCGTCGACGACGAGGTTTACTGGCATGCCGACGGCCATCCGGTGCCGGTCATGTATGCCACCCACCCGATGATCCAGAACGGCGAGATCACCGGTGCGGTGACCAGCTTCGTCGACGTCAGCGTCCAGCGTGCGGCGGCCGAAGCCCGCGAAGTGGCGCTGGTGGCGGCCGAAAACCTGGCCCGGGTCCGCCGCGAATTCCTGGCTAACATGAGCCATGAAATCCGCACGCCGCTCAACGGCGTCCTCGGCTTTGCCGAAATCGGCGCCCGCAACGTCCAGAACAGCGACAAGGCACGCGATGCCTTCACCAAGATCCAGACCTCAGGCAAGCGTCTGCTCGGCGTCATCAACGACGTCCTCGACTTTTCCAAGCTCGATGCCGGCAAGCTCAACATCGAGCAAACCGAGGTGGTCATCGAGCAGGTCGTCGCCAGTACGGTCGAGCTGGTCCGCGATCGCGCCGGCGCCAAGGGACTGGCCCTGCAAGTCGAGCTGGCGCCGGAGCTGCCGCGCACCTGCCTCAGCGACCCCCTGCGCATGGGACAGGTTCTGCTCAACGTCCTGACCAATGCCGTCAAATTCACCGAGGCCGGCAGCGTTTCGCTGTCCTTGTCCTGTCGCGACGGAATGCTGGTCTTCCGGGTGGCCGATACCGGCATCGGCATGGATGTGGAGCAACTCGACCTGCTGTTCAATCCTTTCCAGCAGGCAGATGCCTCTTCGACCCGAAAATTTGGCGGCAGCGGCCTCGGACTGGCCATCAGCAAGCGCATCGTCGATTTGATGGATGGCGAAATACGGGTCGACAGCCAGCCCGGGGTCGGTACCTGCGTCGAGATCCGATTGCCCTGCGTCACCTCGCCGTCAGCGGCTGTGCCATCGGCTGCGCCGGAAGGCGCCGCGGCGGCCGGCGGCCAGCCGCTGGCCGGGCTGTCCGTACTCGTCGCCGACGATGAGAGCATCAACCGGCTGATACTCGAAGAAATGCTGACTGAATACGGGGCGCGTGTGGTCAGCGTCGGTGATGGCCGGGCGGCCGTCGAGCGGGTGCTCGGCGATGGGCCGGGCGCCTTCGATGTCGTGCTGATGGACATCCAGATGCCCGGGATGGATGGCTACGAAGCGGCCCGCCAGATTCTCGAAGTGGCACCGCAGCTGCCGGTCATCGCCCAGACCGCGCATGCCTTCCGGGAGGAACTCGACCGCTGCGTGGCGGCCGGCATGGTCGCGCACGTGACCAAGCCGATCGATGCCGACGCGTTGATCCGGGTGATCAGGGAAAACCTGTCAGGCCGTGCCCGGGGATGAGCTGGCGGCGTCACCGTCATGCGGTGCAGTCGGCAGCTTGCGTTTTTCCTGGGCCGTTTTATTCCGCATGAAATGGCCCGGATGCGTCGTTTTCAGTAGATCAGAAACGGCCGGCGGCTTTCCTGCCAGGCTGTTTCGTCGGCTGTCGCCAGCAGGTCGAGGTCGTCGGCCAGCGTCGCCGGAGCATCGACCCATGCGCGCAAAAGCGGCGAGCCGTTGATGAGGTCGATGGCCAGGCGGTCGTGTTCGTACTCGTAGGCGAAATCGCGCCACAGCGGATAGTCGGGGTAAAGCCGGCGGATGGCCTTGAAGGCGAGGGCCTGGATGCGCCAGGGTTTGAAGGCGGCGTGGTCGTAGTACGGCCCTTCGCAATGGATCTGGATGCCGTGATTGAGCTTCCCGGCGTGCTTGTGGAAGGTCGGTTCGAACCAGCATTCGCGCAGCTTGCAGCCGGCCAGCCAGTGTGGGGCGAAGGCGTGCATTTCAGCGAGCACGGCGCGGGCATCGATGTCCGGCGCGCCGAACAGTTCGAGCGGCCGGGTCGTGCCGCGCCCTTCGCTCAAGGTGGCGCCTTCGAGCATGACGGTGCCGGCGTAGGCGCGGGCCATCCACAGATTGGGGGCGTTCGGGCTGGGGTTGATCCAGGTTCGCTCACCGAGCGGCCAGCCGTAGCCGGGCGCGGCGTCGGGCTGCCAGCCCTGCATTTCGATGACGCGATAATCGACGTCTAGCTTGCGCGTGGCGATGAACCACTGGCCGAGTTCGCCCATGGTCAGGCCGTGGCGCATCGGCATCGGGCCGGCGCCGACGAAGCTTTCCCAGCCGGCGCGCAGGGTCAGGCCTTCGACCGGGCGGCCGGCCGGGTTGGGGCGGTCGAGCACCCAGACGCGCTTGCCGTGTTTGGCGGCGGCTTCGAGCACGTAGCGCAGCGTCGTGATGAAGGTGTAGATGCGGCAGCCGAGGTCCTGCAGATCGACGAGCAGGACGTCGAAAGTGGCCATCATCGCGTCGGTCGGCCGGCGCACCTCGCCGTACAGGCTGAAGATGGGGATGCCGAGTTGTGGGTCGAGGAAGTCGGGCGACTCGACCATGTTGTCCTGCTTGTCGCCGCGCAGGCCGTGCTGCGGGCCGAAGGCGGCGCTTAGCTTGAGATCGGGCAGGGCGGCCAGGGCGTCGAGCGAATGGGTCAGGTCGGCGGTCACCGAGGCCGGGTGGGCGAGCAGGGCGACGCGCTGGCCGGCCAGCGGGCGGCGCAGGGCGGGGTCGGCGAGCAGGCGGTCGATGCCGAACTGAATGGTGTGGGTCATGGCGGGTTTCGCTTGAGGGTCAGGGCAAAGCTCTGGCGGACGTGGAAATCGGGCTGGGCGGCGCAATGGGTGAGCGCCCAGTAGGTTTTGCTGCCGTCGGCGGCTTCGATGACGGCGGTTAGGCCGAGGTGCAGGGCTTTACCGGGCGGCAGCAGGGCGGCGGGGAGGCTGGCGCGCAGTTCGAAACCGTCGGCCAGCGGGGTAAAAGCGAGTTGCGGCTCGGCCGCCGGGGCAAAGGCCTCGTCACGCTCCCGGTAGTCGGTGAAACGGTAGGCCGCCCACTGGCCGGAGGGTGAGAAATTGAATTCGCGATAGCCGGTGCCGCCCTCCGTCACGAAGGCTTCGCAGCAGGTGCGCTGCCACAGGCCGTCGGCCGGGCCGGCTGCTTGCGGCGCCGGCAGGCGAAGGTCGGCGGGCGGGCAAGTGATGCGATAGCTGAGGAGCAGTCCGCCATCATCCTTCGTCGCAACGCCGACCTCGATGCCGCACGCCAGTGTGCCGGTGGCGACCGGGTGGCAGATCAGGGCGGCAGGTTGGGGAGCGGACAAGGCTGGGCGGGCGTCAAAATGGGTGGCAGGCGGTACTTTAACTGCTTGTTTCGGCGGTTGTTACGGTCAACCGGAAAAAACGGCCAAAATCAAGGCGCACCCTTGGTCGGCGAATCCTTTTGGAGTAAGTTACCGGCTTTCAGAAAACGCTTTCCGGGAGAGAAACGTGACGCCGCTGCGCATCAATCTAGAACAAGAAGACATTCCGACCCACTGGTACAACGTCGTCGCCGACATGGTCAATCCGCCGGCCCCGCCGCTTGGTCCCGATGGCAACCCGGTGCCGCCGGAAGCGATGGGGGCGATTTTCCCCGGCCCGATCCTCGAGCAGGAAATGTCCGCCGAGCGCTGGATCGCCATTCCCGAAGAAGTCCGCCAGATCTACGCCCTGTGGCGCCCGGCGCCGCTCTGTCGCGCCCTGCGTCTGGAGCAGGCGCTCGGCACGCCGGCCAAGATTTTCTACAAGTACGAAGGCGTTTCGCCGGCCGGTTCGCACAAGCCGAACTCCGCCGTGCCGCAGGCCTATTTCAACAAGATCGCCGGCACCAAGCGGCTGACCACCGAAACCGGCGCCGGCCAGTGGGGTTCGTCGATCGCCTTCGCCGGCCAGATGTTCGGCCTGCCGGTGCGCGTCTTCATGGTCAAGGTCAGCTACGAGCAGAAACCCTTCCGCCGTTCGATGATGCAGACCTGGGGCGCCGATGTCTTCGCCAGCCCGACCAACCTGACCAACGCCGGCCGTGCCGCGCTGGCCGCCGATCCCGACAACCAGGGTTCGCTCGGCCTGGCCATCTCCGAAGCGGTCGAAGAGGCGGCGGCCGAAGCCGGCACCTGCTACACCCTCGGCTCGGTGCTCAACCACGTGTTGCTCCACCAGACGGTGATCGGCCTCGAAGCCAAGAAGCAGTTCGACAAGATCGGCCTCTATCCGGACGTGATCTTCGGGCCTTGCGGCGGCGGTTCCAGCTTTGGCGGCATTGCCTTTCCCTTCCTCGCCGACAAGGCGGCTGGCGACAAGCGGGCGACCAACCTCCGTTGCGTCGCCGTCGAGCCGACCTCCTGCCCGACGCTGACCAAGGGCCACTATGCCTACGATTACGGCGACGTCTCCGGCTACACGCCGATCATGAAGATGTACACCCTCGGCCACGACTTCATGCCGCCCGGCATCCACGCCGGCGGCCTGCGCTACCACGGCGATTCGCCGCTCGTCTCGCAACTGCTGCACGAGGGCCATGTCGAAGCGCTGGCCGTGCCGCAGGTCGCCACCTTCGAGGCCGGCGTCCAGTTTGCCCGGGCCGAAGGCATCATCCCGGCGCCGGAATCCTGCCACGCCATCCGCGCCGCCATCGACGAGGCGCTCAAGTGCAAGATCACCGGCGAGGCCAAGACCATCCTGTTCAGCCTGACCGGCCACGGCCACTTCGACATGGCGTCCTATGACAAATTCTTCTCCGGCAAGCTCGAAGACTACGATTACCCGGAAGCCGCCATCGCCGAATCGCTGAAACACCTGCCCAAGGTAGGCTGAGTCCGTGAAAGCGCTCGTCTTCCTGCTCGTTCTCGCCAACCTGCTGTTCTACGCCTTCAGCGCCGGCTACTTCGGGCGACCGGACAATCCGGACGCTGGGCGTGTCGGGCAGCAGGTCCTGCCCGAGCGCATGCGCATCGTGTCGCGCGGCGAGGCCCCGGCTACGCCGCCCGTCAAGCCCGAGCCGGTCGTTCCGGAAAGCGCGCCGGCGGCGGAAATGCCGGCGCCGGAGAAGACCGAGGCGGAGGCGCCGCTTGCCCCGGAACCAGCGCCGGAAACCAGGCTCGACCAGCCGGCTGTCTGCCTGACCTGGCGCCCCTTGCCGGTGGCCGATGGCGAGCGTCTGTCGGCCTTGCTGGCCGAGCGTTTTGGCGCTTACAAGGTGTCCCGGCGAGTGGTCGCCACCGAAAGCAACGGCTGGTGGGTGTTCATCCCGCCGCAGGCGAGCAAGGCCGAGGCCGAGAAAAAGTCCGCCGAACTGCGCGAACTCGGTGTCACGGAGTTTTTCGTCGTGCAGGACACGGCGAACCGCAACGCCATTTCGCTCGGCGTTTTCTCCTCCGAAAAAGGGGGGCAGGAAAAACTGGCCGAATTGAAAGCCCAGGGCGTTCGTTCGGCGCAGCTCGGGCAGCGTCCGGGCAAGGACAGCATGGTCACGCTGCAGGCGCGCGGGCCGGTTGCCGACAAGGTCGAGTTGATCGGCGCTGTCGGCCGCCTCCTGCCGAAGTTCGTCACGCTGGCCTGCCGATGAGTCGGTACGTCGTCGGTCTGACCGGCGGGATCGGTAGCGGCAAGAGCACGGTCGCCGACCTGTTCGTCGAGCAGGGGGCCGGGCTGGTCGACACCGATGCCATTGCCCGCGAATTGACGCAGGCGGGTGGCGCCGCGCTGGCGGCATTGGCAACCGAATTCGGGCCGGGGATCCTGGCCGCCGATGGCGCCCTCGACCGGGTCGCCATGCGCCAGCTGGCTTTTGCCGACCCTTCGGCGAGAGGCCGGCTGGAAAGCATCCTGCATCCGCTGATCCGCGAGGTTTCCCGCCAACGCAGCCAGGCCGCGCCGGAGCCTTACGTCATTTTGGCCGTGCCGCTGCTCGTCGAATCAGGAACTTATCGTGAACGCTGCGATCGCATCGTCGTGGTCGACTGCCCGGAAAACCTGCAAATCGAGCGCGTCATGGCGCGTAGCGGACTCGCTGCCGACGAGGTCAGGGCGATCATGGCGGCACAGGCCACACGTCCGCAGCGACTGGCTGTCGCCGACGATGTCGTGACCAATGATGCGGACAAAGCAAAACTCGTCGGACAGGTCAAAGCCTTGCATGCAAACTATCTAGCACTTTTGGCCGAAAAACTTAAAGCATGCTGTTGAGATTTGCATGCAAATAGCTCAGAATAAACATAATTTTTCCGTTTTTATCGGACACCGGCCGCGTGATTACCTACGAATACCCGTTTAATGAGCGCATCCGCACGCTACTGCGTCTGGAAGACCTGTTCGAAAAAACGGCCTATTTTGCTCAGGAAGAAGGCGCCCCCGAGCACCACACAGCCCTGCTTTCCCTGTTTGAAATCCTCGAGGTGGCCGGTCGTGCCGATCTCAAGATGGACCTCATCCAGGAGCTTGAACGGCAGCGGCAAACCCTGCTCGCCTTCCGCAACAATCCCGAAATTTCCGAAGAGGCGCTGTCCGGCGCGCTCTATGAAATCGAACAGTCGTCGGCTGCGCTGCTCGGCATGACCGGCAAGATCGGCCAATACCTGCGCGAAAACGACTGGCTCATGAGCATCAAGAGCCGGGCCGCCATCCCCGGCGGCGTCTGCGAATTCGACCTGCCGTCCTACCACTGGTGGCTGCATCGTCCGGCCGATGTCCGGCGCAGCGCGCTGGCCGGGTGGACCAAGCCGATGCTGCCGCTGCGCGACGCCGCAGCCATCGTCCTGCGCCTGTTGCGCTCGAGCGGCCGGGCGAAAAACTATGTGGCGACCAATGGCCAGTTCCAGCTCAATCTGGGCGGTTCTGCAGCGCAGATGGTGCGCATCACGGTCAGCATCGACGAACAGGCGATCCCCGAAGTCAGCGCCAACAAGTATTTTCTCAACATCCGCTTCACCAAGCCGCCGGCCGGTGAACTCAAGGCTCGCTGTTGCGAGCGCGACGTGCCCTTCGACCTGACCTTCTGCAACCTCTGATGGCAACCCCGCGCAAGGTCCGTTGTCCGCAATGCGGCGAAGACGCCCTCTGGGCCCCGGAAAATCCGAATCGTCCGTTCTGTTCGGAACGTTGCAAGCAGATCGATCTCGGCTGCTGGGCCAGCGATTCCTATCGCATCGGCGGGGCGGTCAGCGATGAAGAGGCCGGGACGCCCGGCCTCGATTTTCCGGACCAGCCGACGCGCTGATCAGCCCCATTCCGGCGACTGCTACGGTCAACCGGAAAAAATGCCCAAAATTGAAATGTCCCGACGGCCTACCAGCCGCGCATGAGCGCGATGCCGTGGGCGCCGTTTTCCTGCGCTTCGCGCACCATCGCCAGTTGCATGCCGCCCAGCGCCAGGACCGGTAGCGTGTTGCCGGCCAGTTGTCGGGCGAATTCCGGCCAGCCGAGTCCTGGCGCGTCGGGGTGAGTCGGTGTTGGCAGCACGGGGCCGAGCAGCGCGTAGTCGAGGCCAAGTTCGCCGGCGCGCGTAATTTCGGCAGCGTTGTGGCAGGAGGCGCCGACCCAGGTGAAATCGGGGCGCTGCGGGCAGGCGGCCAGTTTGAGCGATGACAGGTGTACGCCGTCGGCGCCGACCTGGCGGGCAATGTCTTCGTCGTCATTGATGACGACCAGCGCGCCATGGCTGTGCGCCAGCCGGCAGACGGCTTCGGCAAACCACAGGCGCTGCGCCGGCGGCCAGCCCTTGTCGCGCACCTGGATCAGGCGCAGGCCGGCCTGCAGGGCTTCTTCCAGCCGTTCCAGCTGGCGCTCGGTGCCTTCCGTCTCAGCATTGGTGATGGCCATCGTCGTCGGTAGCGAGAGGGCTTTGAGTATGGGATCGTTGGCCGGCAGGATGGGGGCGACGGAGGCCGCCTCGCCCGTTTTTTGCCACGCGACGGCCGAATGTTCGAGCGGCGCCGTGATGCCGATTTCGCCGTCCCATGCCGTGACGCGCCAGAAATTCAGGCGCACGGTGGCGTGCGGGTAGGCGAATTGCCGGGTCAGCCAGGACGAGCAGGCGGTGGCGGTGATGCCGAGTTCTTCCTGCAATTCGCGGATCAGCGCGTCGCGCACGCTTTCGCCGGGTTCGACCTTGCCGCCCGGGAACTCCCAGTAGCCGGCGTAAACCTTGCCCTCCGGGCGCTGGGCGAGCAGGAATTCGCGGCCGTCGGCGCGCAGCATGACGGCGGCGGCGACTTCGACGATTTTCGTCACTTGGCTTTCTTCCGCGACGTTTTCTGGCGCCCGGCCAGGTCGCGGGCGAACTGCCAGGCGACGCGACCCGAGCGCGAACCGCGGCTTAGTGCCCAGTTCAGCGCTTCGCGCTCGCTGGCGGCGATGACTTCGTCGGTCACGCCAAGCTGGCGCGCCCAGTGGTTGGCGATGGCCAGATAGTCGTCCTGGCTGAACGGATAGAAGGAGATCCACAGGCCGAAACGCTCGGATAGGGAGATTTTTTCCTCGGTCGTTTCGCCGGGATGAATTTCGTCGTCGACGCGATGCGTTTCGAGGTTTTCCGAAAAATACTCGGGCATCAGGTGGCGGCGGTTCGAGGTGGCGTAGATCAGCACGTTGTCGGGTGGCGCCGCGATCGAACCGTCGAGCACCGATTTGAGCGCCTTGTATGCCGTCTCGCCGGCCTCGAAGGACAGGTCGTCACAAAAAATGATGAATTTTTCCGGTCGACCGTCGAGCATATCGACGATGTCGGCCAGATCGGTCAAATCTTCCTTGTCCACCTCGATCAGGCGCAGCCCCTTGCCCGAATATTCGTTGAGCACGGCTTTCACCAACGACGACTTGCCGGAGCCGCGGGTGCCGGTCAGCAGCACGTTGTTGGCGGTTTTGCCGGCGACGAACTGGCGCGTGTTGGCGGTGATGCGCTCCTTCTGGTCGTCGATGTTCTCAAGATCTGCCAGGCGGATCGGGTGCGGATGGCGCACCGCCTGCAGCCAGCCGCGGCCATTGCTCTTGCGCCAGCGGAATGCGACGGCGGAGTGCCAGTCAGGCGCCTGTTGAACCGGCGGCAGGGAGGCTTCGAAGCGGGCCAGCACGGCTTCGGCACGGGCAAGCAGGCGTTCCAGGGAGGGGGAGTTGGGCATGGCGGCAGGTATACTTCGCGGCAAATTGCGAACTCTAGCGAAACCCATGCGAAAAATCCAAGCAGCGACCCTTTTATTTCTCACCCTGCTGGCCGGCTGTTCGACCGTGCCTCCGGGCGTTGCCCCGCCGCTGGCTTGCGCCCCCTGTCCGGCCTGTGCCGCCTGCCCGGCACCATTGCCGACGGCGCCGACGCTCGTTCCGGTAACGCCGCCCGCGTTTACGCGCACGTTGCTGCCGGCTGCCTGGGGCGATCTGCCCGGCTGGTCAACCGACGACGCGGCTGCCGCCTGGCCGGCCTTCCTGCTCTCCTGTCGCGGTGTCGCCAGCAAACCCAACGGCCCGGGCTGGAAACGCGTCTGCGACCAGGCGCGGGCGGCGGATGGCACGCCCGGCCACGACCCCCGCCGCTTCTTCGAGCAGCATCTGCAACCCTATGCCATCGCCAACGGCGATGGCGCCACGAGCGGTATGGTCACCGGCTATTACGAGCCGCTTTTGCGCGGTAGTCGGTCGCGTGCCAAGGGTTTTGAACAGCCCGTGCGTGGCGTGCCCGACGACCTGTTGACCATCGACCTGTCCGCGGTCTTTCCCGAACTGAAAGGCAAGCGCGTGCGTGGCCGCCTCGAAGGCAACAAGGTCCTGCCTTATTGGTCGCGGGCCGAAATCGCGGCGCGCGGCGAAAAACTGCCGGGCAAAACCCTGCTCTACGTGGACGATGCCGTCGAGCTTTTCTTCCTCCAGGTTCAGGGTTCGGGGCGCATCCGGCTGGCCGACGGCAGCGTGGTTCGTCTCAACTACGCCGACCAGAACGGGCACCCCTATCAATCCATCGGCCGGGCACTGGTCGAACGCGGCGAGTTGAAACTCGAAGAGGCCTCGATGCAGGGCATCCAGGCCTGGGCGCGGGCCAACCCGTCGCGCCTCGACAATCTGCTCAATTCCAATCCGAGCTATGTTTTCTTCCGTGAAATTCCAAATAGCCAGGACGGCCCGATCGGCGCACTCGGCGTGCCGCTGACCGCCGAGCGCAGTATCGCCATCGATCCGCGATCCGTGCCGCTCGGTTCGCCCGTCTTTCTGGCCACGACCCGGCCGAATTCGGGCGTTGCCATGAACCGTCTGGTCATGGCCCAGGACACCGGCGGTGCCATCAAGGGCGCCGTGCGCGCCGATTTTTTCTGGGGTTTCGGCAAGGCGGCGGGCGAGCAGGCCGGGCGGATGAAGCAGAGTGGCCGGATGTGGATACTGCTGCCGCCCGAACTTGCCCCGAATTAAAGCGCGGATGCACCAAGGCTGAGCGCCGACTCGAAAAATTGCACCGTAGCGGTGCGATATGCTCGTTATCGGGTTTTGCAATGCACTGATTTATAACAATATTGGCGCACTGGAATGGTGCTTGCTTTTGGCTTTCCCATTCTTTGAATGGGGTAATCCATGGAAACGGTTCAATCCAGCAGCAACGTATTGTTCATCCTGCTCGGCGCCATCATGGTGCTGGCCATGCACGCGGGCTTTGCCTTCCTTGAGGTCGGCACGGTTCGCAAAAAGAACCAGGTCAATGCGCTGGTCAAGATTTTGACCGATTTTGGCGTGTCGACCGTGGCCTACTTCTTCGTAGGCTACAGCGTCGCCTACGGTGTCAATTTCTTCAGCGGCGTCGAAACGCTGATGGCGAAGAACGGTTACGAGCTGACCAAGTTCTTCTTCCTGCTCACCTTCGCAGCGGCGATCCCGGCCATCATTTCCGGCGGCATCGCCGAGCGGGCCAAATTCAACCCGCAGCTGATCGCCACCTTCATGCTGGTCGGCTTCGTCTATCCGTTCTTCGAGGGTATCGCCTGGAATCAGGCCTTTGGCATCCAGGCCTGGCTCAAGGCAACATTCGGCGAGGAGTTTCACGACTTTGCCGGTTCTGTCGTCGTCCATGCCATGGGCGGCTGGATCGCGCTGCCTGCCGTACTCCTGCTCGGGGCGCGCCACGGCCGCTACAACAAGGACGGCCGGATTTCCGCGCACCCGCCGTCATCGATCCCCTTTCTCGCCCTCGGCGCGTGGATTCTGACCGTTGGCTGGTTCGGCTTCAACGTCATGAGCGCCCAGACCCTCGACAAAATCTCCGGCCTGGTCGCCCTCAATTCGCTGATGGCCATGGTGGGCGGCACGCTGGTCGCACTCGTCGCCGGCAAGAACGACCCGGGCTTCCTGCACAACGGGCCGCTGGCCGGCCTGGTCGCCGTCTGTGCCGGCTCCGATCTGATGCACCCGATTGGTGCTCTGGTTGTCGGCGGCGTGGCGGGCGGACTGTTCGTGGTCATGTTCACTTTGGTGCAGAACCGCTGGAAGATCGACGACGTGCTCGGCGTCTGGCCGCTGCACGGCCTGTGCGGCGCCTGGGGCGGTATCGCCGCCGGTATTTTCGGCAGCAAGGTCCTGGGCGGAGCCGGTGGCATTGCCTTCATGCCGCAACTGATCATGACGGTAATGGCCATCACCGTAGCTTTGATCGGAGGGGGGCTGGTCTACGGCACTCTCAAGGCGACCATGGGCTTGCGCCTGGATACCGAAGAGGAATACGAGGGGGCAGACCTCAGTATCCACCGCATCACGGCGACGCCGGAGCGTGAGCCGAACTGGTGATTTGATCGGAAACAATCAAGTTAGTCGGGCGAGAGTAAAGTCTGTTCGACTATCGATGTAAGAGAGGCCTGGCGATTGCCGGGCCTCTCTTTTTGAATTTCGAGCCGAGTAACGACCGGTTGCAATTGGCTGGTGAAATATTAGCAAAATCTGAAATTTATTGACTATACTTGTAAGTAACTTATTACATACAAGCAATCATGTCCCTCAATCCTCGCCAATCAACCGAGTCCCGTCAGGCAGAAATCATCGCCACCGTGGTGGCCTTGGCTGCCGAACGAAATCCCGCCGACGTCACGACGACCGACATTGCCAAGGCAATGAACGTGACGCAGGGTGCGTTGTTTCGCCACTTTCCGAGCAAAGAGGCCATTCGACTGGCGGTCATCGAATGGATTGAGGCACAGCTAATGACCAAACTCGGGGACGCTCAGGCATCTGCCCCCGATGTCTTGCACGGACTGGAAGCGATGTTCCTGGCGCATGTGAGATTCATTCGCGAATTTCCCGGGGCGCCGCGTCTGGTTTTTGCCGAACTTCAGCAACCGGATAGCTCACCCGTACGGCAGCGCGTTCAACAAATCATGCGGCGTTATCGGGAGATGCTGGCTGAAACCTTGGGTAAAGCCAAAGCGGCCCGGTTGATAAAAGACGACCTCGATGTCCAAGCGGCGGCGGCACTGTTTCTCGGCGCAATCCAGGGCCTGGTGATGCAGTCCATGCTCGGGGGCGTTTTGTCAGATGCCGACGAGCCGGTACTGGGTGTTCTGCACCTCTACCTTGCCGGGCTGGGAGTCCAATCATGAAACCGAGCCAGTTCATTAGCCGCAAGCTCGGACTCGGGCTTTTTGCCACAATGCTCGTCATCGGATTTGGTGTGGTTATCGCCCGCTCCGGACCCCTGTCTCCCATCCAGATCACGACACTCCGGGTGGAGTCGGGCTCGCTGTCCCCGGCAATATTCGGTATCGGAACTGTCGAAGCCCGACGCAGTTATCTCATCGGACCAACAGCCGCCGGCCGCGTCAAGGCCGTACATGCGGACGTGGGCGAAACCGTGAAGGCCGGACAACTGCTGGCGGAAATCGACCCGGTCGACCTGGAAGAGCGCCTTCGTTCGACGGAAGCCGCATATGCCCGGGCTGCCAGTGCAGTTAGCGCCGCTGCAGCGCAGCGCAAGGATGCCTTGGCCAGACGCCAGCTCGCCGAACTCAATGCCCAACGCTATCGCGACCTGGGCGGCAAGAATTTCGTCAGCGCCAGCGCGGTAGAAGGCAAGCAACAGGAACTGGATTCGGCGCAGGCAGCGGTCGATGCCAGCGAAGCCAACCTGCAAGGGGCCCGCCAGGATCAACTACGGTTAAAGGCGGACCAGGAAGGTATTCGCCAGCAACGCGGCAACCTTCGCCTGCTGGCCCCGCGGGATGGCCTGGTGATTAGCCGTGACGCGGAACCTGGCTCGACGGTGATTGCCGGCCAGGCGGTGCTGCGCATGGTGGAGCCGGACAGTCTCTGGATCAAGGCGCGCCTGGACCAGGGACGCTCGCGCGGACTGGCGGTTGGGCAAGCCGTGGATATTGTCTTGCGCAGCAATGCCTCAACGGCCCTTGCCGGCAAGGTGGCGCGCATCGAGCCGGTGAGTGACAGCGTTACCGAGGAGCGCATTGCTCAAATCGTGTTCGAGCGCATCCCCGAGGGGCTGAGCATTGGCGAGATGGCCGAAGTCACCGTCATGACCGGGGCGGCTCAATCCGGGCTGCTGGTCCCGAATGCCGCCATCAAACAGATGCCCCAGGGCAGCGGCGTCTGGAAGCTCAAGGAAGGTAAACCCAGCCTCGCCCCGGTGAAGTTGGGCAGCACCAGTCTCGATGGCAAGGTCCAGATTCTCGATGGCTTGGCTGCTGGCGACGAGGTCGTGATTCACAGCGAGCGGGACCTCAGTGAGGGCGCACGCATCAAGGTCGTCAGCCAACTCGTAGGGAAACCCAAGTGATTAGCCTGGCCGGGCGGGACATCCTGTATTCCTGGTCTAAGTTCGTTCTGACCGGTATCGGCCTGGGTTTGTTGATCGGCGTGACCTTGACCATGGCCGGGGTTTATCGCGGCATGGTCGACGACGCCAAGGCGCTGATCAGCAACAGCGGTGCCGACATCTGGGTGGTGCAGCGGGATACCCAGGGGCCTTACGCCGAATCTTCGAGTCTGCGTGACGATGTCTATCGCGCCTTGCTGGGGCTGCCGGGTGTTTCCCGGGCGGCCAATGTCACCTATTTGACCATGCAGGTCCGTCTCGGCAACACCGACGTTCGCGCCATGGTGGTCGGCTATGAACCTGGGCAACCCGGCGAACCCGGTTACCTGGTCGCTGGCAGGCAAATCACCCGCAGCCATTACGAGGCGGTGGCCGATGTGAAGACCGGATTTCAATTGGGCGACACGATACGCATCCGCCGCCACGACTATCGCGTGGTTGGCCTGACCCGGCGGATGGTTTCGTCGGGCGGCGACCCGATGGTCTTCATCCCGCTCAAGGATGCGCAGGAAGCGCAGTTTCTCAAGGACAACGACGCCATCCTCAACGAGCGGGCCCGCACCACGGCCAATCCCACGCTGAACCGACCCGTCGTGCCGGGCCTGCTCGACGCCATCCTGGCTTCGCAGAACACCAATCACAACGTCAATGCGGTGCTGGTTCAGATTGCCCCCGGCGTCGACCCGGAACAGGTGGCGAGCGGGATTCGCCGCTGGAAGCACCTGCAGGCCTTTACGCACCTCCAGATGGAAGAGATTCTGGTCTCCAAGCTGATTGCCACCTCGGCCAAGCAAATCGGCATGTTCCTGGTCATTCTGGCCATCGTCAGTGCCGCCATTGTCGCCTTCATCATCTACACCATGACGCTCGGCAAGATACGGGAGATAGCCGTGCTCAAGCTCATCGGCACCCGCAATCGGACGATTGCCGGCATGATCCTGCAGCAGGCCATGGGCCTTGGCCTCATCGGTTTCATGGTCGGCAAGGCAGCCGCCACTGTCTGGGCGCCGTTTTTCCCGAAATTCGTCCTGCTTGAAGCGGGGGACGCGGTACGGGGATTCATCGTGGTGATGCTCATCTGTGCCTTGGCCAGCACGCTCGCCATCCGCGTCGCCTTGCGTGTGGACCCGGCAACGGCTATTGGAGGCTAAGGTGAAAGGATTCGGGATTCACATCGAGGGTCTGCGCAAACGCTATGGCGAAGGCGATACTGCGGTCGACGCCCTGAAAGACGTCAATATGACCGTCGCGCCGGGGGAGGTCGTGGGCCTGATCGGCCCGTCCGGTTCGGGCAAAAGTACCCTGCTGAAATGTCTGGGGGCCGTCATCGAACCGACGGCAGGCCGGATGACCTTGGGCGACGAGGTGATCTTCGAAGACGGCTGGAGAATCCCGGACCTCAGAGCGCTACGCCGCGACCGGATCGGCTTCGTTTTTCAGGCACCGTACCTGATTCCTTTTCTCGACGTCACCGACAACGTGGCCTTGTTGCCGATGCTGGCCGGCAAGCCGAATGGCGAAGCGCGCCAACGGGCGAACGAGTTGCTGGCGGCGCTCGATGTCGGCCACCGTGCCAGGGCGCAGCCTTCCCAGCTTTCCGGTGGCGAGCAGCAGCGCGTGGCGATTGCTCGCGCACTCGCCAATCAACCGCCGGTAATTCTGGCGGATGAACCGACGGCGCCATTGGATAGCGAACGGGCGCTGAGCGTCGTGCGCATTCTCAACGATATGGCCCGGCAGTTTCGAACCGCCATCATCGTGGTCACCCACGACGAGAAAATCATCCCTACCTTCAAGCGTATTTACCACATACGGGATGGCAAGACCTACGAAGAGATGGGCCTCGGGGCAAGTTAAGCCCGGCTCTGATGCTTTTGCGTTTAGACATCCACTCACCGGACACTGACATGTTTCTTGTACTCATTTTCTTGATTCTGGCGGCGACGACGTCTTACCTGTTCCCCGAGTGGTCTTGGGTCACAGTCCTTTTGGTGTCGTTCGGATGTGTGGCTACACTGCGGATTCTGCTATCGGTGACGTCTCGTGCAGGGAGTGCTTCAAGAGAGTCGGAATAGCCAAGGTGCTGGCCTCTTAAAATTACTGTCACCCGATTGCCAGGCGTATTGCCGAAAACCCGAAGATGCTCGAGAACAAAACCGTCGAGGCTTGATTGTTCGCCTTCATGGGAAACAATAAAGTTTGTCGGGAGAGCGCCCTATTTATCGGTCGCTGTGATTTTCTTCACTGACCGTTTTTTTGCTTCGCCTTAACCTGAAATCAACGCAGGGAAGATGGCTGCTTGGTGACGTTGAAGCGAGGTGTGCGATGGTCGTGAAGAACGAGAAACGGAAGGGTGATGATCGTCGCCAACGCGAGTACGGGCCGCCCGATGGCTGGCTGGAGCGGCGCAAGCGCGTGGAGCGGCGGCAGTTTGAGGTTGACGAGATTTCGTTTTCCGAATGGCTGGCCCTGCGGCCGGCGCGTGCCGAAGCCAAGTCGGAAAAGTAATCGGCAGACAGAATAAAAAAAGGCCTCGCCGGATTGCGAGGCCTTTTTGCTGGTGGCAGTGCGGGTCAGCGTTCGCGTTCGTAGACCACGTCCGAGCGGCGATTTTCGGCCCAGGACTCTTCGTCGTGACCGGTCTTTTTCGGGGCGCTGGCTCCCAGGGTCTTGATGCTGATCTGATTCTTGCCGGCGCCGTGCCTGGCCAGTATGGCGCGTACGTTTTCGGCGCGCTTCAGGCCGAGCTGTTGGTTGTACTCAGGTCTGCCGCGTTCGTCGGCATTGCCTTCGATGCGCACGCGCGCCTTCGGGTGCTCGGCCAGGTAGCGGGCGTGGGCGCGTAGCGCCGGGTCGTAATCGGCCTTGATGGCGGCGCTGTTGAGGTCGAAGTACACGCTGCGCTGGGTGCGCAGGCCGACCGGATCCATTTTCATCGGTGCATCGGGTGTTGCGCTGGCGGCGAGCGGTGCGGGGCTGGCGGCCGGCAGGCTGGAGCCCGGCTGCAGTTCGGCCGGCACCGGTTTGCCGAGCAGGCCGGGGTGAACCTTGAGCGGGCCGTTTTGTGAAATGTGCTTGCTGGCCGGGATCTCGCCTTTGAAGGCGCAGGCGGTGAGGAGCGTGGAGAGCAGGAGAGCGATAGGCAGCGAGGCGCGCATCTTGTTTTTTCGGCGGCGTGTGGAAGGTCGAATCATAGCCGCTTGAGGCGCGGGGGAACAGTGTTTGCTGGCGATGCACTGCTACGGTCAACGGCGGAAATGTCGGCATTTCCATTCTGATCCCGGCTAAATCGGGCTGTCGGGGGGCGGGTGTTATAATCAGCGCCCCATTTCGTTAGCGCCTGCCCGATCCGGTGATTTTTACCCTTGGCATCAACCATCATTCAGCGCCGCTCGCCATACGCGAGCGGGTAGCGTTTGGCGCCGACAAGTTGCCGCATGCCCTGGCCGACCTGACGCGCGATCGCCCGGTACGCGAAGCGGCGATCCTGTCCACCTGCAACCGCACCGAGATCTACTGCTCCGCCGAGTCGCCCGAAGTCGTCGTCGACTGGCTGGCCCAGTATCACCAGGTCAGCCGCGAAGAGCTGGCGCCGTATGTTTATGCCCACAACCAGCCGGAAGCCATCCGCCACGCCTTCCGCGTCGCCAGCGGCCTCGATTCGATGGTCATCGGCGAACCGCAGATTCTCGGCCAGATGAAGGATGCCGTGCGCGCCGCCGAAGAAAACGGCACGCTTGGCACGCAGTTGCACAAGCTCTTCCAGCGCTCGTTTTCGGTTGCCAAGGAGGTGCGCTCGACGACGGCCATCGGCGCCAATATCGTCTCCATGGCCGCCGCTGGCGTGCATCTGGCCGAGCGCATTTTCGAGTCGATTGCCGGTCAGCGCATCCTGTTCATTGGCGCCGGCGAAATGATCGAACTGTGTGCCGCCCATTTCTGTGCGGGTAAACCCAAGCAGGTCACCATCGCCAACCGCACCGTCGAGCGGGCCCGCGTCCTGGCCGAGCAGTACGGTGGTACGGCCATTCGCCTGGATGATCTGGGTGAGCATCTGGCCAGCCACGACATCGTCGTTTCCTGTACCGGCAGTCCCTTGCCGATCATTGGCCTGGGGATGGTCGAGCGGGCGATCAAGACGCGCCGGCACCGGCCGATATTCATGGTCGATCTTGCCGTCCCGCGTGACATCGAAGAAGAGGTCGGGCAACTCGACGATGTCTTTTTGTACACCGTCGACGACCTGGCGCAAGTCGTGGAGAGCGGCCTGGAGTCACGGCAGGCCGCCGTGGTCGATGCCGAAGCGATCATCGCCAACCGGGTGCAGGATTTTCTCGGCTGGCTGGCGTCGCGCGATACGGTGCCGGTCATCCGCTCGCTGCGCGATTCGGCCGAGCGCATGCGCCGCCACGAGATGGAACACGCGATGAAGTTGCTGGCCAAGGGCGAGGCGCCGGAAAAGGTGCTTGAACACTTGTCGCTGCGCCTCACCAACAAGTTCCTGCACGCCCCGACGCAGGCGCTGAATTCAGCTGATGGTGGCGAGCGTGCTGATTTGCAGTTTGCCGCCAGCCGGCTCTTTCACCTGCACGCCAACGACTGAACTTTCGCTGTTCGGCGCGGCGACGAGCAGTCGGTTGCGACCGTTGCGTTTGGCCTGGAGCAAGGCGCCATCGGCCGCTTCGATCAGCCCCGAGGCGGTCACGAACTGGGGCAGGGCGGCGACGCCGCAACTGAAGGTGGCGCGCACCGAGCCCTGAGCATGAGCCTGGACCAAGGCTGAAAAATCCTCGCGTATCTGGTCGAGCAGCCTGATGGCCCGGTCCATCCCGGTGCCGGGCAGGGCGACGATGAATTCCTCACCACCATAGCGGCCGATCAGATCGGTGTTGCGCAGACGTCCACGGAGCAGCCAGGCCAGGCTGCGGATGACCTGATCGCCAACCGGGTGCCCGAAGCGGTCGTTGATCGACTTGAAGAGGTCGATGTCGATCATCGCCACGACCAGTTGGCCGCTCGGCGTGACCTCGTGCAGCATGCGTTCCAGCCCGTCCTTGGCGGTCGAGTGGTTGAGCAGTCCGGTCAGGCTGTCGTGGCGCCCGGAGTGCAGCATTTCCCGGTAGCGCTCGATCTTGGTTTTGACGACCGAGGCCAGGATGATCGGATTGATCGGCTTGGTCAGGAACTGGTCGCCCCCCAGGCGGAGCGCCTCGACCTGCTGCACGATGTCGGTTTCGCTGGACAGGTAAATGACCGGCAGCGACTGGTATTCGGGCACCTGGCGCAAAGCGCTGGTGACTTCGACGCCGCTGCAGAAGGGCATGTACATGTCCATCAGGATGGCGTCGGGCTTGTAGTCGGCGGCGGCTTCGAGGAGCAGTCGCGGGTCGTTGATGGCGTGGCTGTCGATGCCGTGCTGCGAGAGCGAGCGCCGGATGTGGGCGGTGGCGGTGGCCGAGTCTTCGACGATCAGCACGCGATGGACCTCGTTTTCGCGCGTCTGGACGAGATCGAGGATGCGCGACAGGACGTCACCGACCTTGTGGCCGGCCGGCACGCAGGCATCGGCGCCGGCGCGCTGGAGGAGGACAATGCTTTGCAGGTTGGATGGCACCGACAGGCAATAGAAGTAGCTGGTCGGAAATGCCGTGCGCAAGGCCATGATGCCGGTAACGGCATGGGGCGGATAGGCGCGCCCTTCGTGATCGGGGATGAAAACGATGGCCAGCGGTGGCTCGTCGGTCTGGGGTGTTTCACCCCAGCGGACTTCGCGCGGGGTAAAGCCGAAAAATGCCAGTTGCTCGCTGAGGGCTGTCGTCCACGGGTGTTTGGCCCGCGCCACAATCAGCACCTGACGCGGTTGCCGGCAGGCGTTTTCACTTTCGTCCGGGTCATCCGACTGGCGCCGTGTTTGCGTGGCCGGCATTCCGTGGCGGCGCAATTCGGTCAGGATGATGCTCAGGTGCCGTCCGATGGCATTCGACTGATCGCACGGCAGCGGGTGCATGGAGCTGTCGCCGAAGAGCGCCAGGGCGGTGTTTTCCAGTTCCTGGCAGGCGCGGACCAGCCCCGGAAGGTGCCGGCGGTTGAGGTGCTCGGTTAAACCGTTGAGCGAGAGGGTAAATTCGACAAAAAGATCGACTTCACCCCTGGCGCGATACTCTTCCCAGCGCGACTCGAGGGTTGCCGCCAGAGCGATCATGGAACGGGATATGGGAGACATCGATGGTCGTGATCCGCAATCGACGGATTATGCTGTGCGCGTTTGTTTGTGGCAATGACCGTTCATCGCCGACGAGAGGCGTTCTCGGGTACCATTACGCCCCCTGAACCATTTGCTGACCGGCTTGCCCCATGAAATCGAGCATCCGCCAAAAACTCGAACTGCTGGTCGATCGTCTCGATGAAATCGACCGCATGCTGTCGGCGCCAAGCACGGCCGGGGACATGGATCAGTTCCGCAAGCTGTCGCGCGAACGCTCGGAAATCGAGCCGGTCATCGTCCAGTTCAATGCTTTTCGCCAGGCGGAAAACGATCTGGCCGAAGCCGAGGCGATGCGCGACGACCCGGAAATGCGCGACTTTGCCGACGAGGAAATCGCCAGCGCCAAGGCCCGTCTGCCAGAGCTTGAAATCGAGTTGCAGAAGCTGCTGCTGCCGAAAGATCCCAACGATGAGCGCAGCGTGCTGCTCGAAATTCGTGCCGGGACCGGCGGCGACGAGTCCGCGCTGTTTGCCGGCGACCTGTTCCGCATGTATTCGCGCTACGCCGAGCGCCAGCGCTGGCAGGTCGAAGTGCTGTCGGCGAGCGAGTCGGAGCTTGGTGGCTATCGCGAAATCATTTGCCGGTTGGCCGGCAACGGCGCCTATTCGCGGCTCAAGTTCGAATCCGGCGGCCATCGCGTTCAGCGCGTGCCGGAAACCGAAACGCAGGGCCGCATCCACACCTCGGCGTGCACCGTCGCAGTGATGCCGGAGGTCGATGAAGTCGAGGATGTGAACCTCAACCCGGCCGACCTGCGCATCGACACCTTCCGCGCCTCGGGTGCTGGCGGCCAGCACATCAACAAGACCGATTCGGCGGTGCGTATCACCCACCTGCCGACCGGCATCGTCGCCGAATGCCAGGACGGCCGCTCGCAGCATGCCAACAAGGCCTCGGCCATGAAGGTGCTGGCGGCACGCATCAAGGATGTCCAAGTGCGCGCCCAGCAGGCGCACATCTCGAGCACCCGCAAGAGCCTGATCGGCTCCGGCGACCGTTCTGAGCGCATCCGCACCTACAACTTCCCGCAGGGGCGGATCACCGATCACCGCATCAACCTGACGCTGTACAAGATCGCCGCGATCATGGATGGCGACATGGACGAATTGCTCGGCGGGCTGGCCGCCGAACACCAGGCCGACCTGCTGGCCGAACTCGCCGAGCAGCAATGACCACCCTCGGCGAGGCGCTGGTCGCAGCGCGGCAGAAGATCGACCGGCTCGACGCCCGGCTGCTGCTTCAATACGCCACCGGCTGTTCGCATGCCGACCTGCTGGCGCGGCCGGAAACGCCGGTCATCGCGCCGGCCCATGAGTTGTTTTCCGCATGGGTAGACCGGCGGGCGAGCGGCGAGCCGCTGGCCTATTTGACCGGCGAGGCCGAGTTTCGCGGGCGGGTTTTCCAGGTGTCGCCGGACGTTCTGATACCCCGGCCGGAAACCGAGGTGCTGATCGATCTGGCGCTTGAAAAGCTGCGCGGCCTGGCGGCGCCGACGGTCGTCGATCTCGGCACCGGCTCGGGTATCGTCGCCATTTCTCTGGCGCTCGAATGTCCGGCGGCGACGATTGCTACGGTCGACCTGTCAAAAGAGGCCATTTCCATCGCCCGCAACAATGCCGGTCGGCTCGGCGCCGCGGTCGAATTCCGCGAAGGCGACTGGTTCGGCCCGCTGACCGGCCGGCGTTTCGATCTGATCGTTTCCAATCCGCCCTACGTCGCTGCCGGTGACCCGCATCTGGCCCTCAACGGCTTGCCGCATGAGCCGCAAATGGCGCTGACCGACGGGGCCGATGGCCTTGACTGCATCCGCCGCATTGTCGCCGCTGCGCCGGCTCACCTCACGCCTGGCGGCTGGCTGCTGTTCGAACACGGCTACGACCAGGGCGAAGCGAGCCGGAACTTATTGACCGCGGCCGGGTTCAAAGCCGCATCCACTTTCCCAGACCTGGCCGGCATAGACCGTGTTTCAGGCGCTCATCTTTAAATCAGGAGAAGTTCATGTCCGACGTTCAGCAACGCATCCACGCCACCGTGACCGGCAACCCGGTCGTCCTTTACATGAAGGGCGACGCCCGTTTCCCGCAGTGCGGCTTTTCGGCGACGGCCGTGCAGATCCTCAAGGTCTGCGGTGTTGAGGATTTCGTCACGGTCAATGTGCTGGCCGACGAGGAAATCCGCAATGGCGTCAAGGAATACGCCAACTGGCCGACCATTCCGCAGCTCTACATCAAGGGCGAATTCGTCGGCGGCTGCGACATCATGAAAGAGATGTACCAGACCGGCGAATTGCAGCAAATGCTGGAAGGTATCGCGGCCTGATTTGTCGCCGCAGCAATTGAAAAGCCGGGGCATGTCCCCGGCTTTTTATTTTTGGCCAAAATTTCCGGTTGACTGTGGGATCGGTGTTTTCAGGCCTCGACGACCTGAAAGTCGATGGCCGGACCGTTGGCGACAATGTCCTTGACCGCGCAATGGGCGATGCTCACGAGGATTTTTTCCTTTTGTTCGGCCGTGAAATGCTCGGGGAAGCGCACGTCGGTCTTGAATTTCGCCAACGATAGCGGGCCGCCCGGGCCGGCGAAGGGTTTGCAGCCGATTTCGATGCCGGCGGCGGGCACGCCGAGTTCCTTGCAGGCTTTCTTGGCATAGACGGCCGCACACGCCGCGAGCGAGGCGTAGAAGGCTTCGAGTGGGTTCATGAGCGAGCCGTTAACGGCATAGCTGGCTTCGTGTTTGGCGCTGCTCACCTTGATGAGCGGGGAGTTGTCGACGACGGTTGAGTACATGCTGATCTGCCTTGGTTTCGTTATGGGTCGCGTTGAAAACGGAATATCAACGTTCGCTTATATGTTAAACCTCCAGATCGTTCGGCGCAAAAAAAAGACCGCCAGGAAAAAACGGCGGTCTTTTTGCTGGGCCTGGGTGAATCAGCCGAGACGCTGACGGGCGCGGGCGATGGCGGCCTTGACCTGGGCCGGGGCGGTGCCGCCGATGTGGTTGCGGCTGGCCAGCGAACCTTCCACGGTCAACACGGAAAACACGTCATTTTCGATCAGCGGCGAGAATTGCCGAAGTTCTTCCAGCGTCAGGCCGGGCAGGTCGACGCCCTTGAATTCGGCCGCCTTGACGGCGTGGCCGACGGCTTCGTGCGCATCGCGGAAGGGCAGGCCCTTCTTGGTCAGGTAGTCGGCGAGGTCGGTGGCGGTGGCGAAGCCCTGGGTCAGCGCGGCTTTCATGTTGTCGGCGCGGACGGTGATGCCGCCGGCCATGTCGGCGAAGATGCGCAGCGTGTCGGTGACGGTGTCGACGGCGTCGAACAGCGGCTCCTTGTCTTCCTGGTTGTCCTTGTTGTAGGCCAGCGGTTGCGACTTCATGAGGGTCAGCAGGCTCATCAGCTGGCCATAGACGCGGCCGGTCTTGCCGCGCGCCAGTTCCGGCACGTCCGGGTTCTTCTTCTGCGGCATGATCGACGAGCCGGTGCAGAAGCGGTCGGCGATCTGGATGAAGCCGACGCGCGGGCTCATCCACATGACCAGTTCTTCCGACAGGCGGCTGATGTGCATCATCAGCAGCGCGCAGGCGGCGGTGAATTCGATGGCGAAGTCGCGGTCGGAGACGGCATCCAGCGAGTTTTCGCAGACGCCGTCGAAGCCCAGTTGCTCGGCGACGAATTCGCGGTCGATCGGGTAGGTCGTGCCGGCCAGCGCGGCGGCGCCGAGCGGCAGGCGGGCGACGCGCTTGCGGCAGTCGGCGTAGCGCTCGGCATCGCGGCCGAACATTTCGAAGTAGGCCAGCATGTGGTGGCCGAAAGTCACCGGCTGGGCGACCTGCAAATGCGTGAAGCCAGGCATCGGTGTCGCCGCTTCCTTCTCGGCCAGGTCGACCAGGGCGCTGCGGAAGGCCTTGATCAGGACGAGGATGTCGTCGATGGCGTCGCGCAGGTAGAGGCGGATGTCGGTGGCCACCTGGTCGTTGCGCGAGCGGCCGGTGTGCAGGCGCTTGCCGGCGTCGCCAACGAGGGCGGTCAGGCGCTTTTCGATGTTGAGGTGCACGTCTTCGAGGTCGAGCGACCATTCGAACTGACCCGACTCGATTTCGGCGCTGACGATGGTCATGCCGCGCTCGATGTCGGCCAGGTCGGCGGCGGCGATGATGCCCTGCTTGGCGAGCATCCGGGCGTGGGCCAGCGAGCCGCGGATGTCCTGGCGCCACATCCGCTGGTCGAAATCGACCGAGGCGGTGTAACGTTTGACGAGATCGGAAACCGGCTCGGAGAAGCGTCCGGCCCAAGTGTATTGATTGGCGTTGGAAGTCATGACTATGGTCTAGAATGGGGCAAATCGGCGACGAATTTGGAGCAAATCCGCACAAAGATGACAAGTATACGGCACTTTCCCGCAACCCACCCCTTGCCCGACTGGCGCAATTTCGGGGTCATGCTCCGCGTCCTGCTCGGCATCAACCTGCTGGCCGGCTTGGCCGCGCTCGCCCAGGCGCCCGATCTGGCCGGCTGGGTCGGGCGTTACGTCGAGCTGGCGGCGGTGGTGCAGCCGCTGCTGCTGGTCGGTCTCGGGCTTCTGTCGTTGTTGCGCGATGCCTTGTGGCGTTTGCCGTTGCGTCTCGGTCAATCGTGCGTGCTCGGCTTGGTTGCAGCCATCTCGGCCGGGCTGTTTTTTTACGCCGCTTCGCTCGGGCTGGCCGGGGGCGGCAGCGTGTGGCGTTTCATTCTGCTCAGCATGGCAGCCACGGCCTTGCTGCTCATTTATTTCGACCTGCGTTCGCGGGCCTTCTCGCCGGCCCTCAGCGAGGCCCGGCTGGCCGCCCTCAATGCGCGGATCCGGCCGCATTTCCTGTTCAATTCGCTCAACGCCGTGCTGTCGCTGATCCGCGCCCGGCCGCAGCAGGCCGAGGCGGCGCTCGAGTCGCTGTCCGACCTGTTTCGCGCCGCCATGCGCGACCCTGGCGAGATGGTTAGCCTGGCCGACGAAATCGCCCTCGGCAAGCAGTATCTCGAGCTCGAAACCCTGCGTCTGGGCGAACGTCTTACGGTCGACTGGAAAATTGGCCCGATTTCGCTGGATCAGCCGATTCCGCCGCTCATGCTCCAGCCGCTGCTTGAAAATGCCGTTTATCACGGCATCGAGCCGGCGCCGGCGGGGGGCACGGTACGTGTCGCCATCGACCAGCGTGGCCAGGAGCTGCGCGTCTCGGTGGCCAACCCGACCGTCGGTCAGGTCCAGCATGCCGCCGGCAACCAGATCGCCGTGGCCAATATCCGCGAGCGGCTGGCCTTGTATTACGATCTCGAGGCCCGTCTGGAAATCGAAACCGGCGATCACACCTATGAGGTTCGCATCATCCTGCCATGCCAACGCCGCAAGTCCTGAAGATTCTCATCGTCGATGACGAGCCGCTGGCTCGCGACCGGTTGCGCGCGCTGCTTTCCGACATTGCCGGGCAGTTGCCGAGCGAGGTCGTCGGCGAGGCCGGCAATGGTTTGGCGGCGCTCGACATCCTCGGTGCAAAGGCGGTCGATGTCGTGCTCGCCGACATCCGCATGCCGGGCATGGATGGCATCGAACTGGCGACCCATCTCGGTCGTCTGAGCAAACCGCCGGCCGTCATCTTTACCACGGCCTACGACAACTACGCGGTGCAGGCCTTCGACCTCAATGCCGTCGATTACCTGCTCAAACCGGTGCGCACCCAGCGCCTGCTCGCTGCCCTGCAGAAAGTGCCCGGGCCGCCGCCGGACCCGACCTTGCTCAACGGCATCGGCCACGACGTGCGCGGCAGTGGGCGCACCCATCTTTCCTGCCACGAACGCGGTCGTTTGCTGCTCGTGCCGGTCGGCGAAGTCCTCTATTTCAAGGCCGATCTCAAATACGTGACGGCCCGGACGGTCGAGCGCGAATATCTGCTCGACGACACGCTGGCCCATCTCGAAGTCGAGTTTGCCGAGCGCTTTCTGCGCCTGCACCGTGCCGTACTCGTCGCCAAGGCGGCGCTGGCCGGGTTTGAAAAGGCCGCCGGCGACGATGCCGAGGCCTATGGCTGGGCGTTGCTGCGCGGCGTGCCGGAAAAACTGCCGGTCAGCCGGCGGCTTTGGGTGCCGGCCAAGGCCGCCCTGGCGGCTTGATCGTCCCGCCTGGCGGGCCATGCTGGGCTAGGTCGTGACCAGCTTGATGTGCGGGAAGGGGATCTCGATGCCGGCGCGATCGAAGTGTTGCTTGGCGCGGCGCAGGTATTCCCGGCGTACCGCCCATTGGGCGTTGGGGGCGACACGGAAGCGGCAGCGGACAAGGACCGAGGAGTCGGCCCACTGCTCGACGCCGGCAATCTCCAGAGGGTCGAGAATCTGCGCAGCGAACTCGGCATCCTGACGCAAATCTTCGCCCACGGCGTGCATTTCAGCCATGACCCGGTCGATGTCTTCGCCGTAGGCGACGCCCAGATCGACGACGGCATAGGCGTAACCCAGGCTCATGTTGGTGACGACGGTGATCTGGCCGTTCGGCACGTAATGAACGTTGCCCGCGTAATCGCGCAGGCGGAGGTAGCGCAAGGTCAGTTCTTCGACCGCGCCGGTCTTGCCGCCGGCTTCGACGACATCGCCGATGCGGATCTGGTTTTCGAGCAGCAGGAAAAAGCCGGTGAAATAGTCCTTGACCAGGCTTTGCGCGCCAAAGCCGATGGCGATGCCGGCCACGCCGGCAGCGCCGAGTAGCGGCGCGACCGAGATGCCGAATTCACCGAGGATGAGCAGGACGGTGACGACGCTGACGGCGACCGTCAGGGCGTAGCGCAGGACGCGCGACAGGGTGCGCACCCGCTGCATGCCTTCGAGCGATTCCTGTTGTCTGGCGATCGCTTCGCGCAGCCGCGGGGCGAGTCTGGCGATGAGGCTTTGGGCGATGAGGGCGAGGGTGACGATCAGTGCGATGCGCAGGGGCGTGGCGAACTGAAGCAGAACTTCCGGTACGGATTCGGTGTTGATATGCAGAGCTCCCAAAGCTGAAAATTAAATTTGTTTCAAACGTAATTTCAAGGCGTTAAATTTCAACTGCTGAAAAATTGTATTGTAAATCAACATGATGATGTGTTACGGTTTGTTACTCGCTGATTAACTGAATTGTTAATCAAACTAATTTCCGGGGGCGTCGCTCCCCCGGTGGATCGACATCCTGCTGACCTTCGGTCGGCCGTAAGCGATGTCAAGGAGTAACCCCATGTTGTTAGCAACCGATCTCGATGGCACTTTCCTGGGCGGTCTGGCCGAGCATCGCCAGAGCCTTTACCAACTCATTGCCGGCAGTCAGGACGTGCAACTGGTCTTCGTCACCGGGCGCGGGCTGGAGGCGGTGATGCCCATCCTCTCCGACCCCGCCGTGCCGATTCCCGACTACATCATTTGCGACGTCGGCGGGACGGTGGTCGAGGGCGGCACCTTGCAGCCGGTGCAGCCGCTGCAGGCCGAGATCGATCAGCGCTGGCCGGGCGAACATGTGGTGGCCGAAGCCATGCGGCAATTTGCCGAACTTGAGCGCCAGGAGGTGCCGCAACAGCGGCGCTGCTCGTATTTTTGTCACAGCGATGCCGTGACGCCCGAACTGACCGAGGCGGCCGAGGCGCTCAATTGCGAGGTGCTGTACTCGGACAGCCGTTATCTCGACATCCTGCCGAACGGCATCAGCAAGGGCAGCACCTTGCTGCGCCTGGCCGATCACCTCGGGCTCGATCGCAGCCAAATCCTGGTCGCCGGCGATACCTTGAACGACCTGTCGATGTATGAAGCCGGCTTCCAGGGTGTCTGTGTCGGCCAGTCCGAGACGGCCCTGCTCGAAGCGACCCGGCACATGCCGAATGTTCTACAGGCCGACGACGCCGGCTGTGGCGGCATCCTTCAGGCTATCGTGCATTTCGGCCTGCTCGCCCAGGATTACCTGGCGGGATCGGCGGAAGCTGCGGCTGTCGGGCGCGCCGATCTGGTCATGGTCTACCATCGCCTGCCCTACGAGGAGCAGCGCATCAACGGGCGTATCGTGCAGCGCCGGCCGAAGTCGCCGAACGGCATCATCCCCTCGCTGCTGTCTTTTTTCGGCGCCGGGAAACGCGGCTCCTGGGTGGCCTGGAGCGTCCATGACGAGGCCAACGATCCGCCCTTCGAGGTGCACACCAAGGTCGATGCCAAGGCCTATCCGGGGCTGGTCGCGGCGCGGGTGGCGCTGAGCGCGGAGGAGGTCGATGTCTTCTACAAGCGCTTCTCGAAGGAAGCGTTCTGGCCGACCCTGCATACTTTCTGGGAGCGGGCGATTTTCCGCGAGGAGGACTGGAAGGTGTTTCTCGCGGTCAACCGCAAATTTGCCGAAAGAACCGCCGCCGAAGCGGCCGAAGGCGCCACCGTCTGGCTGCACGACTACAACCTGTGGATGGTGCCGGCAGCGCTGCGCGAGTTGCGGCCCGACCTGAAGATTGCCTTTTTTCACCACACCTATTTCCCGTCGGCCGATGCCTTCAACGTGCTGCCGTGGCGGCGCGAGATCGTCGGCAGCCTGCTCCAGTGCGATTACATCGGCTTCCACATCCCGCGTCAGGCCGAGAATTTTGTCGATGTGGCCGGTGGCGTCGCCTCGCTCAGCATCGTCGAGCGCAAGGCCTGTGCGCCGCGCTTCCTGAGTTTCGGTTGCGCTGTCGGACTCGATACGATGACCACCCAGATCGAAGTGCATGGCCGTCGCATCGGCCTCGGCGCCCACCCGGTCGGCCTCGATCTCGACCGTATTCGCCGGTCCCTGGCCGACCACCGGACGCCGGGGCGACGTCAGGCGATCCGCAACGAATTTGCCGGTAAGCGCCTGGTCATCTCCATCGAACGCCTGGATTACACCAAGGGCACGCTGGAAAAAATTCGCGCCTTCGGCGATCTGCTGGCCACCTCGCCGGAGCTTCGCGGCAAGGTGTCGCTGGTCGTGGTCTGTGTGCCGGCCGCCAAGGAAATGACCATTTATGACGCGCTGCAGGGCCAGATCGAGCAGGCGGTCGGGTCCGTCAATGGCCAGTTCAACGAAGTCGGCTGGTCGCCGATCCGCTTCTTCTTCCGTCCCCTGCCCTTCGAGGAAGTCGTCGCCTGGTATGCCGAGGCCGACATTTGCTGGATCACGCCGCTGCGTGACGGGCTGAATCTGGTCTGCAAGGAATACGTGGCCACCCAGGGCCAGGTCGAAGGCGACGGCGTCCTGGTCTTGTCGGAATTCGCCGGCGCCGCCGCCGAGCTGCATGGGGCCGTCCTGACTAATCCGCACGACCCGGCCGATCTGCGCGAACGACTGCGCCAGGCGCTGGAGATGGAACGCGGTGAGCGCGAGGCGCGGCTGCGCGGCCTGTACGACATTGTCCAGCACAACGACATCGATCGCTGGGGGCGCGAGTTCCTCGAGGCGGTCGCGGCGGTACCGGTGAGAACCGCATAGATTCCTACGGTCAACCGGAAAAAACGGCCAATTTTGCAAGGCCGTCCGGCCATCGGGGTGCGGCGCGGTTGTCTGTGCCGTACCCCGCCTGCATGAACTCTCGCTACAATGCGGAACGCCCGGGGCCGACCGCCATTTCACGGATTGGCCGGGCGGCAATTCCGTCAATCCGTCCTGCGTGTATTCCATGAGCCGAATCTGCCCCCATTGCAACTATGCCCGCCAGCCCTCCGACGAGGCGCCCGACTGGCAGTGCCCGTCCTGCACCCGGGCCTACCTCAAGGCCGGTGCTTCGTTGCCGCCGGAAAGCCTGCGCCAGTATGGTCCGGCGACCGCCCCGGCGAATCGCGGCGGCGTCGGCAAGTGGTTGCTGGTCCTCATCGTCCTTGGTGCCGCCCTCTGGTTCGGCCGGCCGCTCTGGCAACAGCGCAGCCTCCCGGCCGGGCTGCTGGAGGCCTCCAGCGAACAGCCGGCCGTCGTGCTCTACGCCACGAGTTGGTGCGGCTACTGCAGGATGACGCGCGAGTTCTTTGCCAGCAACGGCATCCGCTATACCGAAGAAGACATCGAGCAAAGTTCGACGGCGCTCCAGCAGCACCGCAAGCTGGGTGGCAACGGGGTGCCGCTCATCGTCGTCGGCGACGAGGTGGTCAAGGGCTGGAATGAGCAAGCCCTGCGCCGGTTGCTCGGGCCGTGGCTACGGAGCTGAACGGCCGAGCGTAGCGACTTGCGGCGCCGCCGTTTCGGCCGGGCGCTGCAGGGTGCGCCGGGGCACGAGGTCGTCGTCGAGCAGGCGCTCGATGCGGAAAAAAACCTCGTAGCGCGAGAAGGGCTTTTTCATGAAGTCGTCGGCGCCGATCCGGGTGCCGAAAAATTGTTCCATCGCCTGTTCGTTGCCGCTCATCATGATGACCGGGATGTCGCGTGTCGCCGGATCGCGGCGGATGGCGCGCAGGGCGGCAAAGCCGTTGATGCCGGGCAGCATGATGTCGAGAAAGACCAGTTCGACCGTTTGCTCGCGCAACAAGGCCAGACCGCTCTCGGCGTCGAGGGCTTCGAGCGTTTCGTAGCCGGCCGAGCGGAGAAATTTCTTGAGCACGGTGACGACGGTTTTCGAGTCGTCGATGATCAGCACGCGCGTGCCTTCGCGGGCATTGATGCGCTCCTTGCTGCGCCGCTCGTTGATGGCTACCGGGCGGCCGACGGCCGCCGGTACGGTCGTCGGCGCTGGCTGGGTGTCCGGCGGTTGGCGCCGGAACAAGGATCGGATTTGTTCGAGAATGCCCACGACTGCCCCCTGACTCAATGCAATGCCTGGCGCCAGGTTTTATGACGGCCGGTCTGGCTGTCCGTTTTTTCTGGCTGCTTTCTTGCCGGCTATTCTAGAGTGCCCTATGCATTTGGTCTCATCAATTTGAGTCCATTGGGGAAATATTTTGGCTTTAGCCGAGGGCGCGGGTGACCACCTCGAGCACGTCGCGCGATAACCCGGCATGGTCGCGCAGGCGCTCGAGCGCCTGGCGGGCGTGGGCCTGACGAGCACCGTCGAATTTTTTCCAGCGGTCGAAGCAGCGGGCCAGGCGCGAGGCGACTTGCGGGTTGCGGTCGTGCAGGTCGAGGATGCGGTCGGCGATGAAGGCGTAGCCGCTGCCATCGGCGGCGTTGAAGCGCGCGAGGTTGGCACCGAAGGCGCGGATCAGCGCATAGACCTTGTTCGGGTTGCCGATGTCGAAGGCCGGGTGGGCGGTCAGGGCGGCAACGGTGGACAGCGTGTCCGGGCGGCGACTGGTCGATTGCGCCTGCAGCCATTTGTCGACGACCAGCGCTTCGTGTTGCCAGCGGGCGTAGAAAGCATCGAGCGCGGCCTGGCGTTCGGGATGGTCGCCCTCGATGTTGGCCAGCACCGAGAGGGCGGCGAACTGGTCGGTCATGTTGTCGGCTTGCTCGAAATGCTGGACGGCCAGACGGCGGCTTTCCGCCGTGCCGAGTTCGGCCAGGTAGCCCAGGCAGAGGCTGCGCAGGGCGCGGCGGCCGGCCTGTTCGCTGCTCGGCGCGTAGGAGGCCTGCGGGGCGAGGGCGGCATAGAGGCCGGAGAATTCGCCTTCGAGTTGTTCGGCCAGATGGCGGCGCAGGGCGTTGCGGGCAGCGTGCAGGGCGTCGGGATCGACCACGGGCATGGCTTCGGCCAGCGTTGTTTCTCCCGGCAGGGTCAGCGCTTCGGCGACGAAGGCGGCACCGCGCGCGGCTTGCGTTTGCAGCAGGCGGCGGGCGGCGTCGACGAAGCTGGTCGGCCAGACGGGCGCCTGACCGGCGGCGATGGCGGCCGCGGCGTCGAGGATCAGGGTCGAGGCCAGGCGCTGGCCGGCTTCCCAGGCGTTGAACGGGTCGCTCTCGTGGGCCAAGAGCAGGGTCAGCTGTTCCGGCGTGTAGTCGAAATCGAGGATGACCGGGGCCGAAAAGTCGCGCAGCAGCGAGGGGACGGGGTCGGCCTCGACCGCGTTGAAGGCGAAGGACTGGGTCGTTGCCGTCATCTGCAACAGGCGTTCGCTGCCCGGTAGCAGCGTGCCGTCCTCGGCAAACAGGGCGACGCGGATCGGAATGAGGTAGGGCTGCTCATCGCTGGCCCGCGCATTGTCTTGCGTGCAGGTCAGCGTGTAGGTTTGGCTTTCGCCATCAAAATAGCCGTCGACCGTGACGTGCGGCGTGCCGGGCTGGTTGTACCAGCGCATGAACTGGGTGAAATCGAAGCCGCTGGCGGCGGCCATGGCGGCGACGAAATCCTCGCAGGTCACGGCCTGGCCGTCGTGCCGGCGGAAGTATTCGTCCATGCCGGCGCGGAAGGCGTCGCGGCCGATCAGCGTCTGGATCATGCGGATGACTTCGGCGCCCTTTTCGTAGACGGTGGCGGTGTAGAAGTTGTTGATTTCGACGAAGCTGGACGGCCGGATCGGATGCGCCATCGGGCCGGCATCCTCGGGGAACTGGGCGGCACGCAGGCCGCGTACTTCGCGGATGCGGGCGGTCTGGCGGTTGTGCAGGTCGGTGCCGAATTCCTGGTCGCGGAAGACCGTCAATCCTTCCTTGAGCGAGAGCTGGAACCAGTCGCGGCAGGTGACGCGGTTGCCGGTCCAGTTGTGGAAGTATTCGTGTGCGACGACGCGGTCGATGTTCTCGAAATCGACGTCGGTGGCGACATCGCTGCGTGCCAGCACGTACTTGGTGTTGAAGATGTTGAGGCCCTTGTTCTCCATGGCGCCCATGTTGAAATCGCCGACGGCGACGATCATGTAGTGGTCGAGATCGCATTCGAGGCCGAAGCGTTCTTCGTCCCACTTCATCGACTTTTGCAGGGCGGCCATGGCGTGCGGGCACTGGTCGAGCTTGCCCGGTTCGACGTAGATGGCGAGCTGGACGCTGCGCCCCGAGGCGGTGCGGAAGCTGTCGCGCAACACGTCGAGCTTGCCGGCGACCAGCGCGAACAGGTAGGCCGGCTTCCTGAACGGGTCGGCCCATTTGGCCCAGTGGCGGCCGTCGCCTTCATCACCGCTCGCCACCGGGTTGCCGTTGGCGAGGAGGACCGGGTAGGTTGCCTTGTCGGCGTGCAGCGTGACGGTGTAGGTGGACATCACGTCCGGCCGGTCGAGAAACCAGGTGATGCGGCGGAAACCCTGGGCTTCGCACTGGGTGAAATAGCCGTCCGTCGAACGGTAGAGGCCGGACAGGCGGGTGTTCCTGTCGGGATCGATGCGGACGACGGTTTCCAGCGTGAAGGCGTCGGGCAGGTCGGCGATGGTCAGCGTGCCGGCGGTTTCCGAAAATGGCACTTTTTTCCGGTTGACCGTAACACTCAGGGTTTTCAGTTCGTCGCCGTCGAGTACCAGCGGCTGGGCCGCGACGGCGGGGTTGCGCCGCATGGCCAGGGTGGCGCTGACCGTGGTGCCGCCGGTGTCGATGGCGAAATCGAGATCGACGGTGTCGATCAGGTAGGCGGGAGCGGTGTAATCCTTGAGATAGACGGTCTGGGGCGTATCGGTTTTCATGGTTTGACGGGCTGCTGGGGAGACCGTCGATGATACGTCAAACCAGCCCCCACAGCCTGCCGGGCACGCTGTGGGTATTCGTTCCGGCTAGTGGTCGCGGCCTTGTCCACGCCCGCGGTGGTCGTCCCGATCCCGCCCGCGATGCTCGTCGCGGTAATCGCGGCGATCGTCGCGGCGGTACTCTTTCCGATGGTTGTGCCGTTCCTGGTAGCGCGGGGCGTACTCGTTCTGGTACCAGTCGTCCTGCACGAAATAGACGCGCTCGCCGCAGGCATGGTAGTGCTTGCAATGCTTGCGCCAGTCGCGGGCATGGCCGGGCGGCACACGCAGATAGAGCGGCGGCCGGCTGACCGGGCCGCGCTGGATGATGAGCGGCTCGGGAAAGAGCAGGGGTGGCGGCGGGAAACCGCCAATGTCGATCCGGCCGTAGAAGCCGGGCTGGCCAATGCTGACCGAAACCTGCGCGGCGGCAGGGGCGCTGAGGGTGGCGGCGGCAATGGCCGCGGCAATCAGAAAACGTTTCATGTCGAGGTTTCCTTTGGTGGTGGTTCCAGAGTAACGCCGGTTAACGGGGATTGATGACAGCCCGGTTGAAACAATTTGTAAGGCGGCGCGACGGGCGACTAACGCCGCTGCCAGACCTGCCAGCGCTCGCGCCCGGAAAAGACCGCTATGGAGTCGTCGACCGCAGCATCCTCGGTTTGTTCGAAATGCGCGCCGAGCAGAGCGGCGAGTTCTTCGGGCAGGATGCCGAAGGGCGGGCCTTTCGGCTGATCGCAGAGAAAGAAAAAACCGGCCAGGCGGCCGCCGGATGGCAGCAGTTCGGCGACGCGCCGTGCCCAGTCGGCCCACAGCTTGCGCGGCAGGGCGCAGAGAAAGGCGCGTTCGTAGATCAGGTCGACGGGCCGGGCCGGCGTAAAGGTGAAGAAATCGGCACAGACGAGATCGACCGGTGCGTCGCCGAGGATCTTGCGTGCCGTTTCGATCGCCACCGGCGAAAAATCGAGCGCCGTCACCGGCCAGCCCGTGTCGGCCAGGTGGGTCGCCTCCCAGGCGCTGCCGCAACCGGGGATCAGCGTGTTGAGTGGCGTCGGCTGGCGGGCGACGAAGGCGGCAAAGGCGTCCGGCACCTTGCCGGCATCCCAGGGTGTGACGCCTTCGCCGAAGCGTTTGCACCAGAAATCGGGGTGCTCCGGACGCTGATCCGGGGCTTTGATCTGGGTCGGGGAGGTCGGCTGGTCGCTCATGTTAAGATTGCCGCCTTCGAAACCCTTGCTGCGTGCCGCTTCATGACTGCTCCTTCCAAGATAATCATCGCTTCCCGCGAATCCCGCCTCGCCATGTGGCAGGCCGTGCATGTCCAGGGCCGCCTGGCCAGCCTGAATCCGGGGTCTGAAGTCGTCATTCTAGGCATGACGACCAAGGGCGACCAGATTCTCGATCGGCCACTCGCCGAAATCGGCGGCAAGGGCCTGTTCATCAAGGAACTCGAAGTCGCCATGCAGGAAGGCAAGGCCCACCTCGCCGTCCATTCGATGAAGGACGTGCCGATGGTCATGCCGGAAGGCTTCGTGCTGGCCGCCATCTCGGCCCGCGAAAATCCCCGCGATGCCTTCGTCTCGAACAACTACAACGGCCTGGATGACCTGCCGGCCGGCGCCGTTGTCGGCACCTCGAGCCTGCGCCGCGAATCCATCCTGCGCGCCAAGTACCCGCAACTCGTCATCAAGAGCCTGCGCGGCAATCTCGACACCCGCCTGAAGAAGCTCGATGCCGGCGAATACGATGCGATCATCCTGGCCGCCGCCGGCCTCATCCGCCTCGGCCTGGAAAATCGCATCAAATCCGTGTTGACCGCCGAACAGTCGCTGCCGGCCCCCGGGCAGGGCGCACTCGGCATCGAACTGATCGACGGCGCCGCCGACATGGCCGATGTGGTCGCCCCGCTCAACGACCCCGATACCGCCCACTGCGTCAGGGCCGAACGCGCCTTCTCGCGCGCCTTGGGCGGCAGCTGCCAGGTGCCGCTCGGCGGCTACGCGATCATCGACAACGGCCAGCTCTGGCTGCGCGGCTTCGTCGCCACGGCCGACGGCAAGGAAGTGGTCAGCGGCGAAGTGCGTGGCGAAGTGGGCAAAATCGCCGCCGACGACGAAGCGCTCGGTCTGCAACTGGCCGCCGACCTGCGCGCCAAGGGGGCCGATGCCATTCTCGCCAAGCTGGCCTGCCACGCCTAAAGCCGTATGACCTTGCGCGGCCCGCTGGCCGGCCGAACCATCGTCGTCACCCGGCCGCAGGCCCAGGCGGCGCCGCTGGCTGCGGCGATTGTGGCAGCGGGTGGCCAGCCGCTGATTTTTCCCCTGCTCGAAATCTCGCCGGCTGCCGATCCGCGGCCGCTGGCCGATGCCGCCGCCCGGCTGGGCGACTATTCGCTGGCCGTCTTCATCAGCCCCAACGCCGTCGACCACGCCTTGCCGACCTTGCTGGCGCGGCAGGCCTGGCCGACAAACCTGATCCCCGCCGCCGTCGGCCAGGGTACCGTCAAGGTGCTGGCCGAGCGCGGCATCGACGGCTGCATCGCGCCGACCGAGCGTTTCGATTCCGAAGCCCTGCTCGAGTTGCCTGAGCTTGCTGCCGAACGCATCGCCGGCAAACGCCTTGCCATCTTCCGCGGCGACGGCGGCCGTGAACTGCTCGCCGAGACCTTGCGCGCCCGCGAGGCGATGGTCGATTGCATCACCTGTTACCGCCGTTCCGGCCCGTCCGCCGGCCTGCAGCCGTTGATGGCAGCGTGGCGTGGCGGCCGGCTCGACGCGCTGACCGTGTCGAGCAGCGAAGGCCTGCGTTACCTAGTCGATCAGCTCGATGCCGAAGGTCGCGCCTTCCTGCAAAAAACGCCGCTTTTCGTGCCCCATGCCCGCATTGCCGAAAACGCCCGGGCATTGGGTTTAAGCAACATTATCCTCACCGCTGCAGCCGACGCCGGCATCCTCGCCGGCTTAGTTGCTTATAATTGGCCGGCATGATGCCCGAAAACGAAAATCCCTCCCCCGCGAATCTCCCGCCGGTGCCGTTGCCGCGCGCCAAACGGACCAGGCCATGGCCGTTCGTGGCCCTTGCCGCATTGGCCCTGGCCGGCTGGCAGTGGTTCGATACGCACCAGAAACTGCAGCAGGTCGAGCAACAGGTCAGCCAGAAGCTGGCTGAATTCGACACGGGCAACAAGGAAGAGCGCGGCGCCCGGAAGCAGTCGCGCGAGCAGGTCGAGGCATTGCAGGCGCGCCTCGGCGCCATCGACGGCAAGATTGCCGAATTCCAGGCCCAGTCGGACAACCTGCAGGCGCTTTATCAGGATGTCGCGCGCAGCCGTGAAGAGCTGGCCCTGATCGAGGTCGAACAGGCCATCACGTTGGCCGGGCAGCAACTGCAACTGGCCGGCAATCTGCCGGTCGCCATGCTCGCCTTGCAAGCGGCCGACGCCCAGCTGGCCCGTCTTGACCGGCCGGCGCATCTGCCGCTGCGCAAGGCGCTGGCCAAGGATCTGGCCCGCCTCAAGGCGCTGCCTTTTGTCGACATGGCCGGCATCAGCCTGCGTCTGGAACAGGTACTGGTCGGCATCGACAAGCTGCCGCTTGCTTCCTACGGTCGACCGGAAAAAATGGCTGAAAATGAAATCCCCACCATTGAGCAAGCCTGGTGGCAACGCACCGGCAGCGCGATCTGGCAGGAAGTGAAGGGCCTGATCCGCATTCAGCGTTTCGACCATGACGAAGCAGTGTTGCTGGCCCCCGGCCAGAGTTACCTGCTGCGCGAGAATCTCAAGCTGCGCCTGCTCAACGCCCGGCTTGCCCTGTTTGCCCGCGACCAATCGACTTTCCACAACGAACTGAAAGTCGCCCAGGAAGTGCTGGCCCGCCATTTTGTCGCGGATGACAAGGCCGTGACGGCGGCCCGGACCACTTTGCGCCAGATGATGGCGAGCGACATCAAGGTCGACCTGCCATCCCTCACCGATAGCCTGGCCGCCCTGCGCAGCCTGCGTCAAGGCAAGGAAAAACGGTGAGAGGGCTGTTCTGGATCATCGCCCTGTGCGGGCTGGCCGTCGCCGTCGCGCTCGGCGCCCGCGAGAACGAAGGCTACGTGCTGCTGGTCTTGCCACCGTGGCGCGCCGAGGTCTCGCTGAACCTCTTCATCGTCGCATTGTTTGCCCTTTTCGTCGTGCTTTACGTTGGCACGCGTGCTCTCGCGGTGACGCTCGGCATGCCCAGGCGGGTGCGTGAATATCGCGCCCAGCGCCAGCGCGAAAGTGCCGGCATGGTCTTTCAGGATGCCGTTCGCCTGCTCTTCGAAGGACGCTTCGGGCAGGCCCTGAAAAAAGCCAGCGAAGCCCACGCGGCCGGTACGGCGCCCGGCCTGTCGGCCCTCATCGCCGCCCGCGCCGCCCAGCGCATGCGCGAACCGGAAAAGCAGCAATACTGGCTGGAACACGCCAAGACCGACGATCCGCGCACCGAGGCCGCGACCTTGATGCTCGACGCCGAAATGGCCAACGAGGCGCGGCGTTTCGAGGAATCGCTGGCCGCCCTGGAAAAACTCCAGGGCAAGCAGGGCCGCCACATCGCCGCGCTGCGCCTTGAATTGCGTGCCCGGCAGGGGCTGAGCGACTGGGACGGCGTACTCAAGCTGGTCCGGCAACTGGCCAAGCGCGACGCGCTGCCGCTCGAAGTGGTCAGCGAAATCCGCACCCAGGCGCATCTCGGCAATATCGCCAGGCGGGTCGCCGATCAGGGCAAACTGACGGCCTATCTGCGTGCCCTTCCCGAGGCCGAACGCGGCCGCCGTGTGGTCCTCGCCGCCGCCCGGGCACTGGTCGGACTGGGGGCCGAGGCCGAGGCCCAGAAACTGATCGAAGCGGTCCTCGATGCCCTGGAAAAAAATGACGAATGGCAGCCTGAGCTGGTGGCCATTTATGGCCGCCTGACCCACAGCGAACAGACCGCCCGCATCGCCAAGGCCGAGGGCTGGCTGCGCCAGCATCCCGACGATGCGCGCCTGCTCAAGGCCCTGGGCCGCATGTGCCTGCGCCAGCGCCTGTGGGGCAAGGCGCAAAGCTATCTGGAGGCCTCGTTGTCGGTCGCGCCATCGCAGCAAGGCCACCTCGAACTGGCCAGGCTGTTCGACCTGCTCGAGCGTCCGGATGAAGCCAACAAGCACTATCGGGCCAGCGCCCTGCTCGATAGTCGTTAGTTATTAGTCGGTAGCGGTTAGCTAAAAACGACCGACTATCTACTAATAGCTAGACCGCCCAGTCCTGCGGCTTGAGAAAGATCTCGTAGAGTTCCGCTTCCGGCGTGCCGGTTTCCGGTTGCCAGTCGTAGCGCCATTTGACGATGGGCGGCAGCGACATCAGGATGGATTCGGTACGGCCGCCGGACTGCAGGCCGAACAGCGTCCCGCGGTCCCAGACCAGGTTGAACTCGACGTAACGTCCCCGGCGGTAGGCCTGGAAATCGCGCTCGCGCTCGCCGTAGGGCGTGTCGCGGCGCTTGGCGAGTACCGGCAGGTAGGCTTGCGTAAAGGCATTGCCGACGGCCTGGGTCAGCTTGAAGCAGCGCTCGAAACCACCTTCGTTCAAGTCATCGAAGAAGACGCCGCCGACGCCGCGCGGTTCGTTGCGGTGCTTGAGGAAGAAGTAGTCGTCACACCAATTCTTGTATTTCGGATAAACCTCGTCGCCAAACGGCGCCAGTGCGTCCTTGCAGGTCTGGTGAAAATGGGCCACATCTTCCCGTTGACCGTAGTAAGGCGTCATGTCCATGCCGCCGCCGAACCACCAGACATCCTCTTCGCCTTCCTTGCTGGCGACGAAGCAGCGGACGTTCATGTGCGCCGTCGGGCAGTACGGATTGCGCGGATGCAGGACCAGCGAGACGCCCATCGCCTCCCAGGAGCGCCCGGCCAGTTGCGGCCGAACGGCAGTGGCCGAGGCGGGCAGCGACTTGCCGGTAACGTGCGAGAAATTGACCCCGCCGCGCTCGAAGAAATCGCCTTCCTCGATCAGCCGCGAAATGCCGCCGCCGCCTTCCGGGCGGTCCCAGCTATCGGTACGGAAGGGCTGGCCGTCGAAGGCTTCGAGTTCGGCGACGATGCGGCTTTGCAGGCCGGTGAAAAATGCCTTGAGGCGGGTGGTGTCCATATTTGTCTCCGGGGATGAAAACGGGCGGCTCATTGGCACCAATGAG
>Ga0209211_10001159_pt1 | contig 51234 bp, 33 predicted proteins | sample RifGroA2_FD_183992 | JGI IMG/M metagenome (GOLD analysis project Ga0209211, IMG submission 183992) | Groundwater microbial communities from Rifle, Colorado, USA - Groundwater A2 (SPAdes) (version 2) | ecosystem: Environmental > Aquatic > Deep subsurface > Groundwater | place: Rifle, Colorado...
CATCAAATACGGCACTTCCTTTACCTGCCAATATCCTGCCTGTCCGGATGGGGCAGGCACTCCCAAAGCCTGCGGCAACATTCCCGGTGTGTCAGGTGAACCCAGTAATAAATACAGCATTGGTACCTGCAGCGGAAATTGGGTGCGTGATCCGGGCACCCGCAATCCCAATTCCCCCGGCACCGGTTTTCCCTATGACGGCTGGTGCGCTACCAATGTTAACCCCACCAGGGGCTACTGCTACCGCTGTGATACCTCCTCCGGTATCCAGCCCTGGATTCAGATTCTACGGGGTGATGTGCATTCCAATACCGGCATTAATGCTCCGGGAGGACCATAACCCTAAGAAGGTACTTGACAACACCCGTTTGTTTCATTGTATGCTAAGATAAGACGGACCAAGGGAATGACCTGCCCAAAAAAAACATTAACGGCTCTTGTCAGCCTTTTACTTACCGTTGTCTTCGGCTTTTTTCCTGTCTCCGTTTATGCTTCCCAAAAACAGTATTTTGACTGGGGCCCTTATTATCAGTCGTCTCAGGTTTTAGGCTTTACCTTCTCTGCCCTTGAAGATCTGCCTTCATTAAAAATTCCGGATAATTTAAATTTACCCAAAGCCGGCGGCATCTTGCCGGACAGCCCTTTTTATCTTTTAGAAAAAGTTGTTGAGAATACTCAACTGACATTCACCTTTGATCCTGTTAATAAGGAGGAGCTAAGGCTTTCTATTGCTGCTGAAAGGTTAGCTGAGGCTAAAACTTTGATGGACCAGGGCAAAATCCAGGCTGCTTCTCAAGCACTGGGCGACTATGGCAGGACTATCAATGATATCACTCAAAACCTGACCGCAATTACTAAAACCAATACTCCCCAATCCCAGGATCTTATTAATAAGGTAGAACAGGCTGCTGCCGCTCAAACAGTAGTTGCCGCTGCCTTAAGTTTAGCTACCCCGCCGGCTCAAGCAGAAGGCTGGACTGATGCCGGCAATGCTGCAAGAGATGTTTTGGATAAAATTGCCGAGGTTAAGGGCGAACCGGCCATTCCGGAAAATCTGTCAAACGGCCTGCAGCAACTTAAAGAGCAAGGTCTAATTTCAGAAGAAGAAAGCAATAAAATCTATGGATTAAAAAACCGGAGCGAAGTCCGGGAAGAGTTGATTAAGTTAAATTCTGCCGGAGGCTTGCCTCCTTCAGAAATTGCCAGACTGGATGAAAGCGTTTCCAAATACTATCCTGAGATCCAAAACCAGCAAATTGCCAACTGGCAGGTTGTAGAACTGCGCTCTTATCAAGCCCAAACTCAACCTAATGAAAAACAAGTGGAAGCACTGAAAAAATGGCAGGAAAATCCTGACACGCCCCCATCAAACGATATCAAACCCTATCTTTGGTATAACAGAGCCCAAGATTTAGCCAAAGAAGTTGATTTATCAAACTTCTCACAAAACCAGCAGGCAGATTTATCTAAATATTATCCGCAGGCGCAGGATAATCCAACATATTCGCCTCCTCCTGCTTCGACTCGCGTCGAGCGAGGCGAGCCCAGCCCAACTCCTTCGCCTGCTGCCTCACCCTCCCCTTCTGGCACTCCGGTACCGGCTGATCCATATTTACAAGACCCGGGCGGCGCCTTACCAGGCCAGCCTACCTATATTATAAAGCAGTTCGGTGAAGGCTTAGGTTTAACCTTTACCATTGATCCTGTTGAAAAAGCCAAACTCAGGTTTGAATATGCCGAACGCCGGCTGGCAGAAGCTGCTGCTTTATCAAAAGATCCTAAAAAAGCCAACCTTTACCAGTCAGCCTTAGAAGCTTACCAAACTGCTTTAGCTGATGCCTCAAATTTTCTCAAAAATTTGCCGGAGGGAAAAGCAGCCAGGATTGCTGCAGAAAAGCTGGAGGCTCAGGCAGGCAGGCATGAAGTGGTTTTTGAAAAAGGCCTGTTGCCGCCGCCTGCCAATAACCCCAAGCTTTTAGCCGAGATAATCAAAACCACAGAAGATGCGCTGGACAGAAGCGCCGATACTTTGGAACGGCCGGCCTTACCGCCTGCTTTAGCTTCACGGTTGGATGATTTAAAAGCCCAGGGATTGATTTTGGAAGAAGAAGCGCAAAATTTAGTAAATTCCAACTCACGGCAAGAAGCGCGCGAAAAAATCAGGGAGTTGGTTGAAAAAAAGGGTTTTCCATTGGCAGATGCCAAAAAAATGGATGAAGCCCAATCTCAAACCTCCCCTGCAGATTACAACCAGCTGGTAGAGGTTAGAAAAGTGGAAGAGCTGCAAAACTTAAGGGCAGTTCAAACTGATTTGGCTCAAACCCCCACCTTAAAACAGCAGGTTTCTCAATTAGGCCAAAAAGCAGGCAGCTTAGAAAGTTCGTTTGATCCCAGTTTAATTAAACCAGAAGATTTAGGCGGCAGAGAAAATCTGGTTAAGGCTTATGAGAAACTGGCATCAGTTCCCCGTCCCATTAATGGCGGTCAGTTTGGCCCGGAAGCTACGCCCGGAGCTACTCCTGCTCCGGCTCCGGAAGATGAGGGTAGTCTGGCACCGAAACGCCGGGATGTTGTACTTAGCGCTTGTCCGGAAGGAGCAGCCTTCAAGCAATCTGAAGGCTGTGTTTGGGCAGATTCCGGCAAAAAAATCAATGATTATGACCAATACAAGTGCGATGGCCCCAGGCAATATTATTCTTTTGCTGCCAAAAAATGTCTGGCTTACGATCCCACCAAAGGCTATCAGGAAGACAGCCGGCCTATTTGTCCTGTAGGGTATCAGTGGTCCTGGCAAACTCAAAGCTGTCAAACCGGAACAGGCGGCATCTTACCTTATCCCAGCCCCAGCGCCCAACCCGAACCAAAAGATGATAAAGAACGCGAAGAAAGATCAAAAAGCTGTCCGGAAGGTTCCTCCTACCAGGCACCGAACGGCTGTGTTTGGGACAAAAATGGCAAGCCGGTTTTAGATACCTCCAGGTACGGTTGTAGCGCAAAGGGGCAGTATTACTCCTTTGAACAGCAAAAATGTATCAATTTACCCAAGCCGGGAGAAGCTTACCCTGATGACTTCAAGCCCGCTTGTAAAGATCCTAACACTTACTGGAGTTGGGATGATGGTAAATGTATCCAACCACGGCCAATCCCGTTGGCAGGGAAAACAACGGAGATTAACATCCCCAAACCTTTTATCACCCCTGACAGTCCGTTTTATATTATCAAACAGGCAGCAGAGAGAGTTCAGTATACTGTAGCTTTTACTCCTCAGGCCAGAGGACAGGCAAGTCTTGCCCAAGCCAAAGAAAGGCTGGCCGAAGCCGCTGATGCTTTAAAAAGGAATGATGAAGTTTCGTTTAAAAAATCCATTGATTCATATACTTCCACTATGCAAAATATCGTCTCTGATACCAGCAAAGAGCAATTAACTGAAGGCGCCAAAAAAGAAATCGGGAAACTTTTGAGTGAAAAAGCAGCTGAACAAAATCTTTTGCTTGAAAAACTTAAAGCATGGGCACCAAAAGAGCAGGACACTTCTATTGATGCTGCTGTATCAGTTTCTATTTTAGGAGTGGATAAAGCAGCAGATATTGCCGGTGAACCGCCAATTCCTGATGAGGTCAAAAGCAAAATCGAAGGCATGCCGGAAAAGATGATTTCAGAGGAAGATAAAAAAAAGCTTTTGGAAATAAATTCACGGGTTGACGCCAGGCTTAAATTAGGAAGCCTGATCGCAAACGGGGCTTTAACTCAAACTGATGCCGGCTTTTTAAATGAAGATTTCGATGCAGTTGACAAACAAGCCAAACTCAAAGTAGAAGAACTGAAGAAACTGGAAGAAATTGCTACTGCTTCAGATGATAAAGACAAGCTGGTAGAAAAAGTTGAAAAAAATGAAGAAACTGTCCGGCAACTTACGGAATTTGAAAAAACTTTTGAAGCCGGCCAGGATGTGCCGGTTGAAATCCGGCCATATGTCAGACTGACCAGAATCAACGAAGTAGCTCAAACTGTCCGGCCTGACATTGTCAAATTAGAAGATTTCCAAAACCGCAAAGACGTAGTGCTGGCTGTGGCTACGCTGCAGGAAGAGTTTAAACCAACCAAAGAAGCATGGGACAAGGTGGAAGATTTCAGAAGACGAAATCCTGGTACGCCTTTGCCGCCGGAGCTGGCACGGACCGAAGCCTTATCTTTTAGATTAGGAGTAAGGAATCAAGCCGAAAGCTGCTACTTGCCTACTCCGCCTTTTGCGCCAAACACCCCCTGCCCTGCCCCGGGGGCAGCCATTCCGATTACCTCTTATGCAAATTACATCGTTGATATCGCTGATCGGGATTTCCCGGTCTATCGTCCAGGATACCGCGGTCCGAATACAGGCTACAACAGCGTAGAAGCACCTTCTTTGGATAAGGACGGCAAGGCGTTTGTTTATGGCCAGGGTCCTAAACCGGAAAGTTCCGGAGTTTGTTCTGACGGCTATCACTGGATGTATGATTCGGGCGGCTGGTGTATGAGCAATAGCGGCAGTTACGGTTCATCCTACAACTACACCCCTTCCGGTCCGCAAACTGCCGGATACACTCCTTACAGTCCCTACTATAATGCTCCCGGTGCACCGCCGGCTACTTATGGTTATCCTGCTGGCGGCAACTATCCAGGCTCACCCTATTCATATAGTCCGCCCAGCTATTATGGTCCGGGTTCCACCACTTATACTACTAACCCGCCTGCCGGCACAGTTCCCGGTTCAGGTCCCAAACCTACGGCGCCTGGCCAGTGTCCGTCCGGCTTCCACTGGATGTCTGACTCCGGCGGCTGGTGTATGGCTGATGGTCCGACTTATGTACCTAGCGGAACCGCACCATCAGGAAGCTTAAACTGCGGTTCCCAAGGCTTTAATCCCTCTACCGGAAGATGCAATGACGGCGCCTGTCCAGGTGGCTCTAATTGGGACGGCAGTAAATGTGTATCAGGCGGGATTTATCCAGGTTCAAATTATCCCTCTTGTCCGCCGGGTCAATATTATTCCAACGGAACTTGTGTGAATTCCTCAACCGGGTCTGTCAATTGCGGTAGCGGATATACATGGAACGGCTACAGTTGCCAACCTTCATCCGGACAAAGACCATCATGCTCTTATCCTGCCGGAGGTTGTCCCGGGATCGGAGCCTGGTATGATTATTCCAGTTGCAGTTGCAGGACATCTACTACCTATACTCCACCCAGCTCGTATGAATACGGCTGCACTCCAGGATCTTATTGGGATGGCAGTAAATGTGTAAAAGGCAGTTATGAAGGCCCAGGCTGGTCAGACAGAGAAGCCCAGGACAAAACCTGGTGTCAACCTCCTTCCGGGGGATGCGGGAGCGGCTGGTTTGATTATGGCACTTGTTCTTGCAAAACCCCTACAATCAACAGTACTCCTACTTACTACAGGTGTCAACCTCCTTCCGGGGGATGCGGGAGCGGCTGGTTTGATTATGGCTCATGTTCCTGTAAACAATCTTCATCACAAGGATGTTCCAATGTATCATCTTCCAGTTGTCCGAGCGGGTGGTATTTTGATTCGTCTGCTTGCACTTGCCGTCAAAGTTCAACCAGCGGTTCGTGTCCTTCCGGATCTCACTGGATGAGTGAGAACGGCGGTTACTGTATGTCTGATGCGGAAAGAGATGCTGCTTCTACCGGCGGGTCTACAACCAGCGGATCTTCAGGCAGTTCCTCAGGCACTTCCTGCCCTTCTGGCTATCACCTGATGGATAATAGTTGGTGTATGTCTGATGCGGAAAGAGACGGAGGCTCCTCCGGCGGAGGCGGCAGTACCTCCACCACCTCTTCGCCTGCGCCGGCTGCTTCCAGCGAACCTGCACCCGCTGCTTCCTCTGCTCCTGCTACTTCAAGCGAACCAGCTCCAGCAGCACCGCCTCCACCCAGCGAGCCCGCACCTGCTCCAGCTGCCCCGGCTCCTGCACCCTGACCTTAACAAACAATTGACAAGTGGCTAGTTCGTAAGGTAAGATATTGAGGCTTAAAACAGTGAGTCCTTCGACTCTCCCGATTACATCGGGATCGCTCAGGATTATATCCGGCGGAGTTGATCATAAATCTCACCGAGGCGGGATAGAAGAGTATAGCGTAACGCTATTCACTATACACTCAAAACGCCTCAAGAAAGGCGTTTTTTTATGCCAAAAACAAGAGCGCAAAAAGAAGAAACAGTTGTAAAATTATCTGAAAAGTTAGGCCGGGCCAAGGCTGTGGTTTTTACAGACTATAAAGGCTTGAATATGAAGCAATTATCCGATTTAAGGGATAAACTGCGTGAACAAAATGCCGAGCTTACCGTCACCAAAAATACTCTGTTAAAAATGGCCTTGGCGCAAGCGAGGGGTGACGGCGAGGAGGGACTCCCGACGCATGACCGCAGCGAGCGATTAGCGAGTGAGGACGTACGGCGGGAAACAGAGCCGGCAGGACCCCGAGCGGCCCTGGAAGGACCGACTGCCACTCTTTTTGCTTATGATGATGAAATTTCTCCTATTAAAATCCTTGTTAAAGCATTAAAAGATGCAAGCATAGGCAAAGTAAAAAGCGGCTTTTTGGGTGAAATGGCCCTGGATGAAGCCAAAATTATTCAACTTTCCAGCCTTCCTACTAAAGATGAACTGCGCGGTAAAACCGTTGGAGTTTTAGTCGCTCCCCTGCAGGGAATATTGTCCGTACTTAACGGTAATTTAAGAAATCTGGTGTATGCATTAAATCAAATTAAAATATCGAAGGGAGGTGACGCGCAAGCGTCATCCTGAACTCTCTCTGTCATTCCGAGCGCCAGCGAGGAATCTCAAGATTAATAAATCTAGAGATCCTTCACTAATCGTTCAGGATGACAAAGAAAAAATTCAGAATGACAAATTAATATGAGTGATCAAAATACACAAGTAGCTCAGGAAGCAGCTTCCGAAGCTGAACAGTCAGCCCAAAAAGCAGAAGAAGCTGCAGAAAAAGCAACTGAAGCAGCCGAAGAAGTCAAAGAAACAGCCGAGGAAGTAAAAGAAGAGGTCAAAGCTGAAGAAAAAACAGCTGAAGAACCTGCTAAAGCTTCTAAACCAGTTTCTGCAAGCTTGGAAAAAATCATAGAACAGATTGAGAAATTAACTGTTTTAGAATTGGCTGATTTAGTTCATGCTTTGGAAGAAAGATTTGGTGTTTCAGCCTCAGCCCCGGTAGCAGTTGCAGCAGCAGGCGCCGCTAACGGCGCAGCAGCAGGCGAACCGGCCGAGGAAAAAACAACCTTTAATGTAATTTTATCAGGCGCAGGCGCCAATAAAATTGCAGTTATTAAGGCTGTAAGGGAGCTTGTTCAAACTTTAGGTCTTAAAGAAGCTAAAGATTTAGTTGAAAGCGCTCCTAAACCAGTTTTGGAAAATGTTAATAAGGCAGCCGCTGAAGAAGCAAAAACTAAGTTAACAGCAGCAGGCGCTACAGTTGAACTTCAGTAAGAAGCTCATTATTTCAATTTAGAGAAAAAAGGCTCCGGAAACGGAGCCTTTTTTGAAAGTCATAACTAAAAGCCGGTAAACACTTGACACCCTCTGTTTTGTTATGATATATAAAGAGACAGAATGGCAGATGAAGATCTAGATAGATCTTCTTGTTACTATGAGCAACAATAAACTCTCACTTGAAAGTCTCCCTGATTTACTAACCGTTAAAGAAGTTGCAGAAATACTGCGGGTCTCTCCCCTGACCATCAAGCGCTGGGGCAAAAGAGGAAAACTGCCCGCAATAAGAATCAATAGCCGCGGCGACAGACGCTACAAAAAAGAGGCAGTTCTCTGGTTACTGGGCATTACACAAAAAACATCCTCAACAAATTCCAGTTCAACAGGCTCTTATTGACCCCTTTCTTACGATAACTACGCTTATCTAAAAAATTGAGCTAGCGTGTTTTTAGCACTCTCATATAATTTTTGCTAATTGGAGTTGAATATGTTGTTGCAAAGCCTAAAGCTTACTCTGTTGTAATTTGTGGATGTATGCGGTAGTTAGGGTTTTGCTCAAATGCTATATCCCCTTTTTTTTCTACCACATGATACGCAAGGCCGTGTTTTTTGGTAATAGGATTTGTATCAAAAAACTTTTCATTCATAGCACTGTTTCTTAAAACTACCAAAAAATTACTCCCTGTATTAATAATACACATTGCCCATGAAGCAGGCACCGAAACTACTCTGCCTGCGCTCAGGCTGACAACTTTAAACTCTTTAGCCTCTCCTGCTTCATCATTTCTTTGCATCACCATTATCCCATGACCATACAGGCATTGATAGATTTGTACTCCGGGAAAAAGGCTGCAGTACCCAATGGTTTTATTAAATTCCAAGCCATTAAGACCGGAGGAAACCACAAACAGAACCTGATCTTTATCCAGAATTTGAAAATATGGGTATTTAATTCCCTTTTTTACCCCCGGCATCAAAACAGGTTTTAAATCGGCAAACTCTTTTGTTATCACCATACGTTCTTTTAGATTACCTACTTACCCGGCGCGAGTCAACAGCCAAAGGTATTTTAAAAGAGCAAGCTGTCTTTTGAGCCGCCACGGCTGGATCATAAGCCTAAACAGCCATTCAAAACCTAACTTTCTTAATACTTTTGGGGCCCGCGGCACGCTTGCCGATAAATAATCAAAAGCTCCTCCTACTCCTATCGCAACTCTGACAGGAATTTTATCTAAATTATTGTCAATCCATTTCTCCTGCTTTATATGACCAAATGCCACAAAAAGTAGGTCTACCGGCTTCAGACTTCCGTCTTCCACGGTAGTCGGTAGTCGGCAGTCGGCAGTCATATTCCCATTTCTATTTATTTCCCCGCCGCTTTCAGCAAATGCAATCTTCAATTTCGGGTACTTTTTCTGTAAGCACTCTGCACATCTTTTTGCTACCTTACCTTGCCCTCCTAAAAAGCCTGTCACAAAGCCTTTTTCTGCTGATAGTTTACATAGAGCATCCATCAAGTCTGTCCCGGAAACTCTATCAAACTGTATCAATTGCTTAAGCGGAACGAAAAATAAAGGCCATAAAATCAACCTCTCCCAATACTTCCTTTTAAGCAGCCAATAGGAAAAACCCAAACTGGAACTATCTGGTATTGATAAGTCAGCCTTGTTTAATATCTGCTTAAATTCTAAATCTTTTTGCGCAGCCAGGATAAATTCCAAATTAGGAGTTACAATGTAATGTTTTCCCGGATTCCAAATCCACCTCTCTATCTGTTTTAAGGCTTCACTTTGATTAATTTTATCAATTTTTACTCCTAATATATTAATTTTCATAATAACAGATTAAGCAGACTCCAGTACCTTCAGTGTCTCTTTTGCGCATTCTTCCCACGAAAACCTTTTGATATTCATAAATCCTGCTTTAATTAGTTTGCCTCTCATATCTTGATTATTAAGTTTTCTCATACCTTCTACTATATCATCTATGCTGTATGGATCTACAAATACAGCTCCTTCTCCTGCCACTTCAGGCATGCTGGAAGCTTTTGAGGTCAAGACAGCGCATCCGCAAGCCTGAGCTTCCAGGATCGGCAAACCAAAGCCCTCAAAAAGAGATGGAAAAGTTAAAGCGATTGCGCCGCTGTACAAGGCCGGTAAATGTTTTTCCGGCACATATCCCAAAAACTTCACCTGCTCTTCTATCCCCAGTTCTTTTGGCAGCTTATAAATCGAATCTGACAGCCAACCTTTAGAGCCGGCAATTACCAGCTTTTCGCTATTTGCTATTCGCTTTTGGCTTTTTTTGCCAACAGCTAAAAGCCAACAGCTAAAAGCTTTTATTAACCTCTCGAGATTCTTCCTCGGCTGCACAGTACCTACAAACAAAAAATAGTTATGATATATTAAATTATATTTTTTAATAGTTTGATCGATTTTGATTTTTGATTTTTGAATTTTGAACTTTTCTCTATCATAACCCTCATATGCTACACTGATTTTTTCCGGTTTAATGCCAATCTTTTTTATTAAATCCTCTTTTGTGGCTTTTGAGACTGCAATAATCTTAGTCGCTCCTTTAAGTTGAGCCTTTTGCATATAAGAAAGATACAGTCGTTGCTTTAATTGATGCATGGCTGGTAAATACTCAACTCCTAAATCATGTACAGTAACTACTGTTTTTAATCCAGGCTTTCTAACTACCGGTAAAGTATGCGCGGGCACAAAAAGTACATCTATATTATCTATAGCTGACTGCAATGCCAGTCCGCCCTGAGTCCAAAGCCTTGGCCACTTAATTGTTTTAAATTGAAAATTTTGTGGCCAATCTTTTAAAGAAATCTGCGCACCTGGACGTATATAGATAAGGTATCTATTAGTTTGATCTAGTTTAGCAAGACTTAAAAGAAGTTGATAAGAATAGTTTTCCGTTCCGGTTCTGCCCAGCACAAATGCCCTTGACGCATCAAAACCAATAACCATTAACTAAGTATACCGTATTAAGTATTATGTATTAAGGGTTTTAATGCTTTTTACCCATAATACTTACTACCTAATGCATGCTACTATCTCTTGCTGACAGACCTTTTATACAGATCCAGATTTTCCAAGGCAATCCCTGTTCCCAAGGCCACACAAAGAAGCGGATTTTCAGCCAAAGCTGCCGGCACTCCTAAAGAATCTGTTAAAGATTTATCCAAATTCCTAAGCAGAGACGTTCCTCCGCTCATCACAATACCTTTATCAATAATATCTGAGGCCAGTTCCGGCGGAATCTGTTCCAAAACCCCTTTGGCGGCAGTAATAATCTTTTTAACAATTTCAGAAATCGCTTCTGTTACTTCATCTGAGGTGATTTCTATAGTTCTTGGCAAACCGGTAAAAGCATCCCTGCCCCGAACTTCCATTTTTTGACTTTCGGATATTTTAAGAACAGTTGCCGACCCTATCTTAATCTTTACCTCCTCTGCCATCCTTTCGCCGATTATCAAATTGTGCTTCTTGCGAACGGCTGTTTGAATCGCCTCATCAATCTTGTTTCCTCCCACCCTAACTGAATTATGCACCACAACTCCTCCCAGACAAACTACAGCCGCCTCGGTTGTGCCTCCGCCAATATCAACAATCATATTGCCGGAAGCATTGGCAATAGGGATTTTTGCCCCAATGGCCGCGGCCAAAGGTTCATCAATCAAAAATGCTGTTTTGGCTCCGGCCGATAAGGTTGCATCCAAAATTGCCCTTTTTTCAACAGACGTAACTCCCGCAGGAGCGCAAACCATCACTTCAGGTTTAAAGATCCTGCTTGAGCCGCAAACTTTATCCAAAAAATAGCGGATCATCGCCTCTGTGATCACATAATCTGCAATAACTCCGTCTCTCATAGGACGGGAAGCTATAATATTCCCCGGCGTCCTGCCTAACATTTCTTTGGCCTCATTACCAACAGCCAAAACCCGGTGATCATCAGTTGTAACGGCAACTACAGTAGGTTCGTTTAGCACGATTCCTGAGCCTGCAAGATATACTAGAGAATTGGCAGTACCAAGGTCTATTCCGACCCTTTTGGAGAAATTAAACATAGTTTGTTATTTGGTGTTTGAGATTTGTAATTTCCTGTCTGGATTTTAGCAGAGAAGTTAACCTGGTCACAAGATATACTAAATGGATCAAAAGCTATTTTAGGTTTATCCCGTATAAATTCGGCTCCGAAGCTGTAGGAGTAGGAAAGGAACTGATAATAACCAACCTTGATGAATCCAGCCACGGAAACACAAAATCATCCTTAAACTCCCCTGCATAAATAACAGCCTTATTGGTGCCATCAAAATCCACAACAGAAATAGTCCCTTCTGAAATTAAGATAATATGCCTTGAATCCGGCAGCCAGATGTGTGACTGGGCAGAAGGCAATACATACTCTTTACCCGCAGAAAAACTTCGTTCACTGTCTTCTAAATTCACAACCTTCAGGTCTTTTTCGTCTTTGCCGAACATAAACTTTGTCTCATCAGGCGACCATTTCAAAACAGCAGAACCGGAAGCTATCTGCCGCACCCTAGCATTTTTAATAGCCAGAATTCTTGTTTGATCTTTACTTCGTGTATCTTCCTCCCAGGATTTTAAAGTAGCTGAAAGCAGTGGAGTTATATCACGGGGGTCTGTATTTAATCTGTCTGCTTCCAAAAGATAATTATTACCCCCTGCTGTTGCTAAAACCTGTTTGGAGTCGGCAGACCAAACAAGTGTTGCTTTGGAAAAATCAGTAACAGTACTTTGAGCAATCTGATGTGGTTCTGCAGATCTTGCAAAAGAAATGGGCTGATTACGGGTCTGTGTCCAAACCCAGATTCCTGCTTTTTTACCGGCAGAAGCTGTTTGCCCTGCCTTTCCCGCTACGATATAGGCAAGCTTTCCTCCGTCCGGGCTCAAGGTCGGGCTTTCTACTCCGTTATAGGTTAAAGGATAAATCGTGGGAATAGCCGGGAAAAGGGTTACTTTGACCTCTGTCACCAAACCTTCTTTAACGCTGATTTGCTTTTCCCAGGGAATAAAGCCTTCTTTAACAACCTTGACTGTATAATCTTTTGGGGTTAAAGATGCAATTGTAGTATTGGTGGCAGTAGTAAGATGATTATCTAAAAATACAGACGCAGCATCAGGCTCAGAGGAAATTGTAATAATTCCCGTACCAACAATTCTTTTCTCTTGCGGCGAAAATCTATAACCTTTAGCCAAAAATATGGCAATAGTCGCAGAAATCGCAATTGCTACTAAAGTAATTATAGTAAAAACAAATCTTTTGGACATCTTTATATTGTACAATTTTCACCTAACAAGTTTCAATGGCGCTCCTCTGATGTAATTCTCACTCAACTCGAAACAAGTTTCGCTCGAATTATGAGCCTATTTAACAATGTTCCCGGTGGATCACAGGTTTGCAAAGTGAGTACTGGATAATTATAAGCATTAGTCAAATAAGAAACATCATCGGGCTTAACAATACTTTTATCAAAGACTATATAATCATATCTTCTATCATTTTTAAAAATAATTACCCTATCACCCTTCTCAAGTTCTTTTAACAGATAAAAAACTGCATTTAAACGAACAATATTCCACGGAGCGTCTGTTGAATGAGAAAAAAGATACAAATTGCCGGGTTTTCCGGGAGGTGTTGAACCCAAAGCTTCAGCCACTCCCTGTGTTAATGCTCTGCTGTATTCTCTCTCGTTTCCCGGATTAACATTGGCAACCACTTTGGCGTTGGCGTTTATTTTTTCAATAACTATCCCATATTCGGTTGATACAGGAATAATGCTTCCTTCTGAGGCCTCAACATTTGTAAAATCAACTGGTCCTCCATTTTCACTCGCCAAATTACCCTGCTGCTCAGAAGAAGTAATCATCTTTGGTACAGTTCTTTTTACTTTTAAAATTCTATCCATCCGGTAGCTGGTCTCTGCCTGAACCAGAGGCCCCAGCATCACAAAGATACTGATTACACCGGCAAAAAAAAGAAAATATCCAAAAAACCTGACTGCCAGTATTAGTTTAAAGCGGTTGCTCATAAAAAGTACCCCTGGAGGGAATTGCACCCCCGGCCAACTTCTTAGGACGAAGCTGCTCTATCTACTGAGCTACAGGGGCAAGGATACATAGATATTTTAGCATCTTACGAGGTATAATGTTAGTTCTTAACGGGGATTAGGTCATCGGGTCCCGATTGCTAAATGCCATCGGGACGGGTTGCTACCTTAAAGAAATTACCATAAAATATCTAAGCAACCCAGGAAGACCGCTACGGGGTGTAGTGAATCGGTATCACGCTGCGTTCGGGTCGCAGAAACAGAGAGTTCAATTCTCTCCACCCCGACCGAAAGTGAATCCGCAAAATTGAGCCTGGATTGGCTCTGCGCGGGTGGGGGCGCGCAGAGCTCTGCAAAACCTTTTTTGTAAACTGGGATGAGCCGCCGATCAGTTAAAAAGAAGTTCGAGCCGACAGTTTTTCCGAAGAATGTTAATTCTTCGGATGTATTTTTTGCGCGCGCGATTTTTGCGCACGATAGTGCGCTACCAATGAAGTTTTTGAACGGTTCGAGCCAACTCGAACCGTTTTGTTTTATTTGTTCCAATTCCTCATTTATTTTTAATTTTTCTTCGAAAAATTCGTTCTTTTTTGTCTTGTAGATTTCAGGGTCAATAATTCCTTCTAAATAACCATCTAATAATTTATTTAATTTTAGATCTAAAACTTTTAATTCCATCTCTAGCCTCTCAGTGTTTTCATGAATGGATACAGTCTCTAATTTCTCATCTTGATCTAACCACTGATACCATTGTTTTCCCCAAGTTTCAGGAAGTGCTACATCATTAATTACTTTTCTAAATTGAGTTTCTAATTCTGGCTCTGGAATATATTTTTGAGTGCAAGGTTTTATTTTTTTAGTGCAACGATAGTAAATATATTCCACTGTTCTATTTGTCCCCTTATAATATTTTCTGTGCACCTCTGCAGTAATTGTTGCTCCGCACTCTCCACATTTCATCAAGCCCATAAAAGCAAAATTGTATCTTCTCTTTTTATGTCTATCTCGAAACTTTAATTCTTGTTGGACTTTTTGGAATAATTCTTTAGAGATAATGGTTTTATGAGAGCCTTCGTGATATTCCCCGTTGTATTCCATAATCCCAATGTAGAATCTATTTGCCAAAATTCGACGAATCTCATTGATATGAAGTGGTTTTTGATTTTTTCTTCTAAGACCAAATTTATGGAGAAAAATAGCAATATCGGTAAAGGTTTTATTGCCTTCTGCAAATAATTCAAACGCCTTCTTGATAGCTTTTAATTTTTCAGGTTCAACGTCTATTCCTCTAGTTTTTGGATTGTTGATATAACCATCAGAGCTTTGCCAGGATAAACACCATTTCGGATTTTTTGCCGCAAGCCTCTTTTAACATTTTCACTTAAATTATCTACATAATACTTACTTTGCCCAAAAGCTATATTTAACATGAATTTTCCTTGAGGAGTATTTTCAAACCAAGATGTAGGAAATTTTAAATCAAGTAATTTTCCTGTATCCAAAAGATAAATTAATTTCCCACCATCTATTGAGTTACGAGCCAAACGGTCAGGATGCCAGGCAATAATCCCACTTACTTGTCCTTTTTCTATTTTCTTCAAAACTTCGGCAAATTTTTCTCTGCCCGGAACCTTAGCAGTTTTTTCTTCCTCTACAAATTCAGAAATTTCCAAGTGTTCTCTTTTTGCATATTCTTTAAGCTCGGCAATTTGAGCAGAGATGGACAAAATCTGTTTATCTTTTTCTTCTCTGGATTTTCTACAATATGCTATATATTTCATGGTAGTATTTGTTTTTTATTTCCTTTCTTAGAAGAAAAGTTCTTTTTAGCTCGATTTATCGAGCAGGGTTTTTCTTTCAAGAAAAACCAAAATTTTTGCGTATATTCCCGTTTTTTGTTCTTTTTAACCGGCGGCTCATCCCAGTTTACAAAAAAGGTTTTGCAGAGCTCTGCGCGCCCCCACCCGCGCAGAGCCAATCCAGGCTCAATTTTGCGGATTCACTTTCGGTCGACCTTTACAAAAAAATTCGAACTCGCTTTAAGTCGCTTCGGTAGCCCGCTCGCTTCGCTTCGCGGGCTTCGATTCCGCTCGGCCTTCGGCCGGAGCTCTAAAGCTGTCGGCTCCGAACTCCCCCGATTTTATCGGGGGACAAAAAACGCAAAAATTTTCAAAGAACTTTTCTACCCCCTTATCATAAATGGCGCAACCAGTGGACTCAACAGGAAATGTCTCCCTATTGTCTGATTGCGCCATTAAAAAAGACATTTCCGAAAAATGTTGAGTCCATCAAAAATTTATAGGATTTTTAGTAAAAATACAAGAGGATTTTCTGTTGCAAACAAGATCAAAAACTGATACAAATATAGTTGATGGATCAAATAACAAAAATTGTAATTTTCAAAGGTCAGAAAGTTAGAAAAACTATTCACAATAATGAATGGTGGCTTTCTGTGGTTGATGTTGTTGAAGCTTTGACTGACAGTGTTAAACCTCGTGTCTATTGGAACGCAATGAAAGTTCGGGTAAAAAGCCAAGATGGAATTGAGTTGTCTACAATTTGTAGACAACTGAAACTAGAGTCTACTGATGGCAAAAAATATCTAACTGATTGTGCCAATACTGAAGGAATTTTTAGGATTATTCAATCAATACCCTCCCCAAAGGCAGAGCCATTTAAAAGATGGTTAGCTAAGGTAGGTTATGAAAGAGTCCAGGAAATAGAAGATCCAGAGTTAGCCACCAAAAGAACCAGGGCTTTGTATAAAGCTAAAGGATATTCTGACGCCTGGATTGAAAAACGGATGAGGGGAATTGAGATTAGAGAAACTTTAACTGATGAGTGGAAAAAACGGGATGTTGGAGAAGATAAAGAATATGCTATCTTAACTGCTGAAATTTCCAAAGCTATTTTTGGGATGACACCAAGCCAGTATAAAAAGTTCAAGAGTTTAAAAAGAGAAAATCTTCGGGATCATATGAATGATCTGGAGCTAATTTTCTCTATGCTTGGTGAGGCTTCAACTACAGAGATAGCCAAGAATAAAGATGCTCAAGGCTTTGACCAGAATAAAACAGCAGCTCAAAAAGGCGGCAGTGTTGCTGGCAATGCTAGAAGACAACTTGAACAAGAAAGCGGTAAGAAAGTATCAACTAAAGGAAACTATCTAAAACAGCCACAAAGTCAAAAAGCTTTGAAAAGGTAAAACAGCGTTTGCAAACAGGATTATATTATGCTTAACTAATCTTAGGGACTACTTATATTACTATCATTACTATATTATTAATGTAGTTATTGTGATCTATTATGCTATGCCATATGCTTTACCAAGACAAGACAAGACAAGACAAGACAAGACAAGACAAGACAAACTAATTATGGTCTTCTAAAGTCTTCATTTGTCAAGCACAATTTTAAATTTTTCAAAAGACGGGTAAAAAGTTTTTACCGTAGACCAAAATCAGATTGGGATATTCCCAAACTTAATCTTAACTCTCCTCGACGGCCTAGATATTTATTTGTAAAGTATTTTATTGCCTCTTTTATCCTTGGTATCTTTGCCTTTAGCTTGATTTCCTCTTTAGTTTACAAACAACCAGTAACTACAGTTTTAGGAATATCTGAAAAAACACCTGTAAAATCTTTAACTGGTAAAAACAATAATTTGCTGGCTAGTAATACACAAGGTTCCCAAGATTCAGGGCTATCTTTTAGTAGCGTATCACCTGCTATATCTTTCACTTTTGCAGGGACAAATCTATTACGGAATTCCTCGTTTGAACAAGAGCAAGGAAGTAACCAACCCAGATACTGGACTTATATGTTTGATAGCACAACAAGTAACACTTTCAGATCTGCGGAAGGAATTCATTCAGGGAATTATGGTTTAAAATTTGTTGGAGGCAAAGGTGCGGGTAGCGGTTTAAATCTTGGCATTTCTCAACCGGATACAAAAACAGTTCCGGGAAGAACTTATACTCTTAGCGCGTATATAAAGATAATCAATAATTCATCTGCAACTATCCGTCTTGGTTTTTGGGATGAACAAAATAATAAATATGGAGAAATAAAATCATTTAACTATTCACAAAATTTTGACTGGAAAAGAATTTCTGTAACTGTTACTACCCCAGGAATTATCACTGATACAAAAAACTACTATCCAATTATTGAGGGCAGAGAATTAAAGGCAGGTACTGCGGTATATATTGACGATATCCAGCTTGAAGAAAGTAGTGAACAGACAAGATATAACAGCGCCAGCGCTTATTCAAACAGTGCCTTTTCAAGTTTAGGAGCTGGAAGTATTTTAGGGGGACTAGATGGAAATCTTTATCCAGCTACAAGCGGAGTTGGTGGGCTTGGCACTTCATCAAATAGTTGGAGTAGTTTATATCTTTCAAATGCAACTATAGATAAGGATGGAAATTTAACTGTTAATGGAAGTTCAACAGTCAAAGGTGATGAAACAGTTAAAGGTTCTTCTACCATAAAAGGTAATACCACATTGGGTGATTCTTCAAATGACACAATAACAGCCACTGGCCGTTTTAATTCTTCGCTTGTCCCAAGCACAACAAATACTTACAATCTTGGTTCATCATCTCTCTATTGGGACAATTTATACGCCAGGACTCTTAATATCTCAGGCGGCCAGTCTGTTGGGGGCAATTTAGCAGTTACAGGCACCTTAGATATTACAGGAGCTACTACCTTATCCTCTGCAACTCTCAGCCAAAGTTTGGGGTTAAATGGAGGAGAAGTTACTTCTTCCTCGACAAGTTTTAATTTGTTGGACTCAATTGTCAATATTCTTAATTTGGGGAGAGGAGCAACCTCGGTAACATTAGGAGGTACTACAGGCACAGCAACTATCAGAAACTCAACTACAGCTTTGTCAGGAGTACTTAATGTAAGTGGTTCAGGAAACAGCTATTTTACAGGAAACTTAGGAATAGGCACTACAAGTCCTAGTTTTAAGTTAGATGTGAACGGGAATATTAGAGCTCAAGGCGGAGAACTTTACTTAACAGGAATAACTTCGTCTTCCTCTACTACAGAGGGAACAATTTATTACGACTCTGACGACGATCAACTTAAAGTCTATGCCAATGGAAAATGGCAAGCAGATAGAAATACTGCAACTCTAATTGTTGCTGCGAGTGATTCAAAAAATAAAGAAAAAGCAGATTATGTAGCCGATGGTACAGCAGATAATGTAGAAATTCAGGCAGCAATTGATGCTTTACCGTCTGGTGGAGGTAGAGTAGTTTTGTTAGAGGGAACTTTTAATGTAGCAACTTCAATTACAGTTGGGTCAAACACCACAATACAAGGACAAGGTTTCTCAACTAAAGTAGTCGCAACTGCTTCGCCTGCTTACACTATGATTATTAAGAACTCCGATGATGCCAATGGAAATACTAGAATTGTGGTCAAGGATATGTTCTTAGATGGTTCAAAGCCTGATACTACTTGCCCTGCTACCGCAGGAGGACTTGTTTCTTTTTTAAAGGTAAGCTACGGTTTAATCGACAATATTTGGGCTCAAAATGGATACGAGTACGGGGTTGAAATATCTGCCAGCAATGATGTTGTACTGTCAAACTCTTTTTTCTACGCCAATTGTGACGATGGAGTCTCTATTTCGGATGGAGCAAACTCAAGGAATGATACTGCGGGAGCGTCTGTAAGCAAACATATTGTCCTACTGAATAATACCGCATGGGGACAAACCTTGGCTACTAATGTATCAAATGCGGGTTTTGAAGTGGAAGATGGAGTATCAGAAGTCACTCTTCAAGGCAATCGGGCATACAATAATGGAATAGGGGGTTCTGCGGATGGTTTTACAGCAAAAACCCATAGCGGAGAAGTTCAACCGTTCAATATAAAGTTTATTGGCAATATAGCGATGAACAATACATCAGGAGGATTCCGTGTTCTGGATGCTAATAATATAACCTTTATCGGCAATACGGCAGATGGCAACGCGGGAAACTATATTATTGGGTCTTCAGCTTCTACAAGCAGTAGAATAGTGCTTGATGGCAATATAGGGAGAAATTCTACAATTATGGATGTAAGTATAGCTGGTGCAAGTTGGACTTATTACAATCAGGACATACTTATTGCAAACCATATAGCTACAGGATCTGGTGGTGATGGAATCTATGTTAGTTATGCAAAGGATGTTGAGATATCTAATGCCAGAATCAGTAATTGTGAAGCTACTCGTGCAGGAATATATGCGCCTTACGCGCGAGGCACTTTGAAAATAAGCGGGGGCAGGATAACTACCTGCAAAAATGGTGTCTACATTGACGCAGCAAGTCCATTAAATTTGCATGTTACAGGAGTTGATATGTTTGCTCTCACATCACATTATATGTCTGTTGGTGTAGGTATAAATCCAGTTCTTATCGAGGGCAACCATTTAAGAGGAACTACTGGCTCTTCTCATGGGATGGTAATATATGCTGCCGATGCAGTTATAATCAACAATACGATAGAAGACTCTCCCTCTGGCTATATTGGGTTATATGTCAGAGCAAATAATATTACTGTTCAAGGAAACTACATTAAAAATAACTATGATGGAGTCTATGTTTATACAGGTATTACAGGGACAAGGATTCTCGACAACTACCTAACAGGGAACAGCCATAGTCAAATTGCATTTGATAGCGGTACTCTCGTTAACACATTCCTCAGAAATAACATCGGGTATAAAACTGAAAACTCGGGCACTACAACTGTTACAACGGGACAAACTACTGTAGATGTTACTCACAGTCTAGGAACAACACCCACTAGAATTCAGTTAACTCCAACAACTGATACAGCAGGAAAAAGATATTGGGTAAGTGCTAAAGGAGCTACAACATTTACTATCACGATTGATTCAACTCATACCTCTGACATTTTATTTGATTGGCGAGCAGTAGTTTCAGAGGGGAATTAAACAATAAAAAAGTTGAGTATGGAAAAGACGAATTTAAACAAAGACCAAAAGTTAGTGGTTGATACATTCCGTAAACTAAAAAATAAACAGGAGTTAGCAAGCTTTGTTGACGATTTATTTACTTCCGAAGAAATTTTAGATTTTGCCCAAAGATTAAAAATAGCTAAACTCATTCTTAATGGAAAAACTTATGAAGAAATTGCCGCCCAAATCCCCGTTAGTACCTCAACCATTTCAAAAATTGGACAAGTCATAAAGTTTGGAAAAGGTGGTCTTGCACTTTTACACAATAGTACAAAAACACAAAAAGACAAAAATCAAAATAGAAAGGAGGTATCAAAAACATAATGAACTTAGAATTTCAAATTTTTCATTTAGTAACTGGACTTGTCGGAGGTTTAGTCCGTGGGTTAGTTGGAATAATAAAACAAAATCAAAAGCCTAATGAATTTAAAATTCACTGGAAATATTTTGGTTTAACCATGTTAGTTTCTGGAATTGTTGGAGTTGTGTCTGGAATTATTGCAGATGGAGATTGGAGAATTTCACTTCTAGCAGGTTACGCTGGAACTGATTTTTTGGAAAGTCTGTATAGGTTAAGGTTTCCTCAGATGTTTAGTATTGCTCAAACTGTGAAGTCAGTAACAGAAGAAAGTACCAATGGGAAAGTAACAACACAAACAACTACACCAGTAACAGTCCCAATAGCAAAATAATAGGGGCTAGTAGTGGTAAACAGTTGCTTTGCCTTTTCCTTCAGTCTTGATTGTGTCTCTGTTAACTAAAGTCTTTAAGTACTCCGTTGCTGTACTTTGAGAGATGTGGAGAAGCTCCCTAACATCGTCATTATTAATTTGTTTTTTCTCTTCAATTAGTTTTTCAATCCTCATTAAGTTTTCCTCTCTTTTAGTTTGTCTTGCTTCATTAGCTTTTTGCCTTCTTAAATCGAGCTCTGTTTTTAATTTTTCTTCAACTTGCCTTTGAATTTCTTCGTCACCAGCTTGGGGATTTTGGGGAGTTTCGGGTTGTTGGGGTTCCTCTTTTTGCTCAACCGGTTTTTCTGGTTCTAATTTAATTGGCGGTGGCACTTCTTCGGTTGGTTGTTGTTGAGTTTCTTCAGATTTTTGTCCCTCTTGTTTTGTTTCCTCTTTTGGTTCTTCTTTCTGAGATGGTAAAGAAAGATAAGATGAGGGATCAATAAAACCTAAGTAGCCATTATTTACATCAGGATTATTTGGCTTGATAGCAAGATGTAGATGTTCCCCAAAAGCAGCACCAGTTTTTCCAGAGATGCCAATAACTTTGTTTACTTCTGCATTATCCCCAACATTAATTTTTGTTTCTTTAAGATGGGCATATAAACTTGTCCCCCAGGAATGTTCAATAGTTACAGAGTTTCCAAAATCTCCATTTTCTCCAGATTGGATAACTCTCCCATTATCACAAGGATAAACATCTGTTCCTTCAGTTAATCCAAAGTCTAAACCATTATGTCCAGTAATTCCCCACTCAGTAAATTTCTTTTTGATTTCTTCGTTGTCTGACTTTGCACCAAAAGAAAAAGTAACAGCAAAAGTTCCAGAAAAAGGATAGTGGAGTTGAGGGATAAACAAGTTTGTTGCTGGCGCAATAGAAACAGCAGGAGTTACAGTTGGTTCTTCTGGTTTTGGTTCTTGTGTCGAAGTATTGGTATCCGTTGGATTAGTAATCTCTGGATTTGGTTTTTGAGGAACTTCTTCAGATTTTGTTTCTTCGGTGGGAATTGGTTCAGAGGGCGGGGTTAAATTTTGATCTGGGATTTGGTTTGGATCATCAGCCATACTAATTTAGTATAGCAGTTTTCAGGGGTCTTAATCTTGTTTTTTCTTTTGTTTTGTGGCGGCTCCGCCGCCCCCGCCCCTTCGGCTATTACCCCCTTAAAAGGAGGGCTGCCGTTAGAAAAAAGTTTAATGATTAGGAATTTTTAAAAGTGGTTTGGATAGGCAGCCCGACTACCGCGAGACCGCAGAAATTTAATTTTGGATTTAGAAGAAAGAGCGGTCGAGCCCTCGGGATCAGTTGCGAGTATTCCGTCTCGAGACGGAATCGAGCGGTACGGACACGAGACAGGGCTAAAAATTGCGGCGGGGGCGAAAAGCGAATACCCCCGCAACGGCAGGAGGTAATAAAACAGTACAAAGGGAGGCGAGAAACGCGCGAAGCATTTTTGTACCGTTTCTCGCCGAGGTAGAGACTGTAAGGAGTAACTAAAAAAGCAAAGACATTGGCGAGGCTCCCCCTAGGGAGCCCTCTCGCCCAAAAGCGGGGGTGCCGCCACAACTATTTTGGGTGGGTGGGTTGATACGGAATATAGAAAGACTAAATTTACTTTATTCTTCTACTTTTGTACTATTGTACTTAAGTAAAGTATTGAAAGGGGAAGAAAAAGAAAAACCAGCGAAAATTGCCGGAAAAATTTCAGATCGTTCTTTGAAAAATTTGCCGAAGTAAAATCCGAAGCTAAAAAAGCTCGGAAACCGGAAGTTTCCAGCTTGGGAATCGGCCAAAATGGTGGAAACTGGCCGATTCATTTCTGATATAATTGGGGAAGCCAAAAAGTTTTTTAATTTATTTGTTTTTCCGTTCCGCTAAAGGCGGAACTATAAATAATAAAAATCGCGCGCTCTTAAAAAAATATAAATGTATTTTTTTAGCAAAAAATACTAGAGCGAGGCCGAAGGCCCCTCCAGAGGCGGGCAGGCCGAGCGGAATCGAAGCCCGCGAAGCGAAGCGAGCGGGCTACCGAAGCGACTTAAAGCGAGTTCGAATTTTTTTGTAAAGGTCGACCGACTATCACAGACATTATGCTTGCTTCAAGGCTCCCTATGATGCTACTATTGAAGAATGAACCAGGAAAAACCACTCCTTAAATATTTTTTTGAAGGGTTTGCTCTTGCAAATCGCAATCTGGAAATTTATTTTCTTGGGCTGATTATCGTAATCCTGCCACCTCTTCTTTCTGCCATATTACCAAACTCGCCTATATTAAACGCCTTATCTCCTGTCTTTTATCTGATAAGTTTCGGTTTCAGTTTATCAATTCCCAAATTTCTTATTCAAAAACACCACAACTACTCTTTATCCTTAAAAAATATATTCTCTACCACAATGCAAAGCACAAAAAGAATTATTCTTCCTTCTATTCTACTTTTCATAATCGCCACCATACTCCTAATGGTTATCTTCGCACTGGTAGTCATTTTTTTACGCCCGACCCCTGAACAAATTGCGCAATTTTTTAGAGACTTCAATTACTCAAATATACGATGGCATCCTTTTTTCTTAATTTTAGTGCCTGTAATTTCATTTTTTGTATTTACCCCTATTTTGTTCTCGTTGGAGCACAAAGGCTTAATAACCTCTCTTTTGAACAGCATCAGCACCAGCTTTAGCCATCTACCTTATTTATCTATCGTTATAGCAATAGATTTTATTTCTTATGCAGGAACCAGTTTTTTCCCTATCTATGAAGTTTGGGGATCATCTGCAGAATATATAATCAGTTCGTATATCGGATTAGTTGTGATTTCAAGTACCTTATTATATTACCAAAAGAAAATTAGAAACGAGAGTTTTACTCCCCAAACCAGAGCTTGATTTCTTTTGCAGCTTCTTTAGAAGAACCGGAAGCATGAATCAAGTTCCAAACCGGTCTTTCTTCCATATTAGCTTTTAAAATATTATCAGTGCCTAAATCTCCTCTGATTGTGCCTTTTTCAGCAGTTGCAGGGTCTGTAAGACCGGTAGTTTTCCGGGCCACAATCACTGCATCCTCCCCTTCCAAAACCATTACCACCACAGGGCCTGAGGTGATAAATTTCCTAAGCCAGGTGACTACTTTTCTGCCCTGGTCTTCTGCGCTTTTAACCTGTTGGCCTGCTGCTATGGTTTTTTCTCCGATTAAACGAAGATATTCCGGATCCATGGGATAGTGCTTTTCTACAATAGAAAGAGGCGCCATTATATCTTTTCTTTTAACAACCTTAAGTCCTGCCGCCTCATATCTTTTGATAATTTCATCTGTAAGCCCACGGCTGACCCCATCCGGTTTAATAATAATTAGTGTTTGTTGGATCATGTTCCAAGTATTATATCCAAAATAGTGACTAGAGTCTAGAGTCAAGGAAAAAACAGTCTAGACTCTCGACTCTGGCAACTAGACTCTAGTTAATCTCCACATCCTCCACTCTTGTTTCGCCATCATCAAATACCGAAACAACTGCAAATCTGGGAAGCTGAGGATTCCGGAGCGAGCTTACAGCGCCGATTGTTGCCATGGGAATATCGGTTTTCGGTTCTGAATACTGAGAAAAATAATGTATATCCCCTGCAAAAACTTTCGCAGCCCCTGCATCTTTCAATTGAAACATCAAACCTCCTGCCTGGGATTTCAGATTTTTCTCAACCCATCCCATTGTGTGAGTTGAAGAAGGGTGGTACAAAGGCTCGTGCAGGAATACGAAAACCCCTTTTGCCTGCAAAGTTTTAAATTTTTCAAGTTCATCAGCAATCCATTTTGACTGTGCAGCATCAAATCCAATATAGTTATCACTGTTATTAAGGAGAATAAAATGGAAATTTTCAAAAGTAAATGATTGGTAAGTCGGGCCGAAAACCTGATTAAAACAGGCAATTGGCGATAATTCCCTGTTCCTGCAATCCCAAAGGTCATGATCTCCCGGTAATAAAAAATATCTCAAAGAGGATAAATCCAGTTCTTTTTTTACATTTTTCAGCTCCTGTATAGTCCCAACCTCAGTGTAATCCCCAAGCCCGATTATAAATTTTAAATCAGGATAGCTTTGCTTTGCTTGAGTAATCGCCTTGGATAAATTTATATTATCATTATGAGAATCTGCAAAAAGCAGGAATCTAAAAACTAAATTTGAAGCAGGAGGAAGCTCAACAGGGTTTTCTGATGTTATCTCTTTGCTTCTTTGCTCTCCCAGCACCTTTTGACTAATCCGGTCTGAAACTCCCCCGGTTATTTTATTTGCAGATAAAACAGTCAAAAAACTTTGCGGTACCTTCCCGGCTAATATTTCTGATAAAACTGTTTGCGGATCAAGCTTTAAAGGATCAAAACCGGAAAAGTGCTTGTAAGCAGAATAAGTTCCTCCCAGCAAAACCGCCAACATAAAAAAACTTAAAGCCAGTCTGAATATAACAAACACTATATTAGTAGATCTTTTACCCTGATGCTTTTTAAACATTACATTCTTTCCGGAGCTTCTATGCCCAAAAGATAAAGTCCTTTTTTCAACACTTGCGATACTGCACAAGTTAAAGCTAACCTAAATTCCTTTTTATCTTCCGAAGCATTTACAATCCGGTGCTTTTGATAGAATAAATTAAAAATTGCTGACAATTCTAACAAATACGAAGCAACTGCATTCGGCTTCAAACTCTTAACTGCTTCTTCTACTATATCTCCAAAGTATTCCAGTTTTTGCAATATTTGTCTTTCCTCATTTTCCAACATAATTTGAGGAAGTATGGAATGTGAATCTACATGAGGATTATTGCTTTGATAGTTTATGTTGGCCTTTCTTAAAATGGAATTAGCACGGGCGCAGGCATATTGGATATAAGGGCCGCTGTCCCCTTCCAAAGCCACTGATTTTTCTACATCAAAAATAGTATCGGCAGCCGGTTGATGCTTTAACATAGCAAATTTAATTGCTCCCACACACACCTGGTTTAACAAGTGTTCTCTTTCCTCTTTAGGCTCAAAATCCGCAAGAAGAACCTCTAATTTACTTTTAACAGCATCAAAAATTTCTTCAAAAGTTAAAACGTTACCTTTCCTTGAAGAAATCTTACCGCCAAGCATTCTGACCATGCCGTGACCAACATGAATAGTTTTTTTGGAAAGCTCAGGGTAGATTTTGCTTAAAGCTAAAAGCAAAACTTTGAAATATTCGTTAATCTCATTCCCTGTCACAACAATAGACCGGTCGTACGGGTAATCCTGGTGCTTCTTGAAAGCCAGTCCCAATTCTTTTGCTTCATAAGTTGGTAATCCCATTGAATTTACAAAAACTCTATTATGCAAACCGAACTTTTCAGCAGGAAAAATAACCGCTCCGTCGCTTTTCTCAAAAACTTTATCATCAATATGCGTTAAAACCTCTTTAAGCCCGTACTCTCCAACAATGCTTTCAGGGTAATAAAAGTCAAATTTTGTACCCAGCAGAGCATAAATAGTCTCGAAATAATCCAAACTCCATTTTCTGCCCTTTTCAAAAATCGCCCTGATTGCACCCAACTCCTTCTCATTAAACTCCACCAATGATTTATAATCCGCCTGAGGCTGAAATTTGGCTGTTTCTTCCATATACTGCTGAGCCGAAATATAAACTAGTAGATTTATTCTTTTTATCTGCTCACAAATCTCCTTATTTTCCTCATACGCTTTGGCTCCTTCTGCATAAGCCTGACCTAAAAACTCCACTCTTTCCCTTAAAGTTCTCTTTTCTAAATCTGCCAGGCTTATTTGATCTTTTTCTAATTTCTTTTGTATTCCCCAGATAGATTTAGCTGCATGCATACCTACATCCCCAAAATAATTCACTCTTTTAACTTCAAAGCCTTTTGCTTCAAAAAGCCGGGAAATAGATTCCCCTACGCTATTACTGAATAGATGACCTATATGAAATTCTTTAAAAGGATTAGGATCAGTAAATTCTACGAGCACTTTTTCATTATTGGATTTTAAAATAGCTGCCTGATTGCAGATTTGCTGAAGGTTTTCCATCAAAGATTCCGGTTTTACAAAAAAATTGATAAATCCTCCCCCGGCAACTTCTGCTTTTTCCAGATATTTTTTACTTGACTCTTGACCCATGACACTGTCCACTATTTCATTAGCAATTTCTACTGGAGATTGCTTACTTTTAGATGATTCCAATTTAGCAAGTTGTAGGGCCAAATTCGTTGTATAGTCTCCAAAGGTTGAGTTTTGCGGAATAGATATAACTGTATCAGTTGATTTGTAACCTAAATCCTCAACTACTCTTTTTAAGTCTTCTAAAATCTTTTGTTTAAACATTATTTAATAATAACATAAATTTATTTCGTCATTGCGAGCGATTAGCGTGGCAATCTTCCGCTATAGATTGCTTCGCCACTTCGTGGTCTCGCAATGACAAATTAATAGCCATTAAAATTCCTACCACTACTAAATAATAACCCACCCATACCACCCAAACCTGTTCCCCTATATACTCCCAGGCAAAAGGCAAAGAAGCAAAAAAGCCAACTATATAAATAAAGTATGTTAAAAATACGGAAACAGCCAAACTTACTAAAGCTCCTAAGAATAACATTAAAACTCCTAAAATCATAATAAAAGGAATCGTCCACAAAATTAGAGTGTTAGCAAGCAATGAAACTAATGAAATTTGATGAAAATTAGCAGCAATTACAGGAGCAACCATAAGCTGAGCTGCCAGTGTTACGGCTAAATCCTGTCCAAGCAAGGGAAATTTTCGTAAAAATTTTAAAAGGAGCGGAGAAACAACCACTACACCAAAGGTTGCCAAGAAAGAAAGCTGGAAAGAAAGGTCTAAAATCCATTTAGGATTTATAAGCAGCATCAAAGCAGCTGTAATCATCAGCACCCACCAGCCTGTATTTTGCCTTCCATATATTTGGGCAAAGGATGCCAAAGTAAACATAATAGCAGCCCTCAAAATAGGCACCTGCCCCCCGGTTAGCAGAACATATGCTGTGACTGCTATCAGGCTTAAAATGATTGCATGTCGTCTTTTAATTAACCCTGCCAAGCTTAAGAAAAAACCTGCAACCATGCTTAGGTTCTGTCCGGAGGCTACTACAATGTGCAGGGTTGAAGTATCTCTTAAAGCAAGCTTCAAAGCCGGAGGCAGATCCTTTTTATTACCAAGTAAAATACCCGAAAGCAGTTCTGCCTGAGGAGAAGGCAAAAGCTGACTGATCCTTTGATCAAGCCTGGTGCGAACATCCAGAAACAGATCCAAATCCGGCTCCCATCCTCCCTGCTCATACCTGACTAAAAAAATAAGAAGATATAGAACAGCAGCTAATACCAAAGACGTTTTATTCCAATATACAAGCTTACGCATGATAAGGAGCGAAGTTTGAGTCAGCCAAAAAATACTGATTGTTTTGTGCTAACTAAACTATATGATTGAGTTTAATACTAAATCACAAAACAATCACTAAGTGAGGAAGTCTCTACCGTCCGAACGATTTTTTGCGACCAAACAAGCTCTATTACTTAATATATCACCAGCTGCTCTTTAATTTTCTCAAATACTGCCTTACTTACCACCTTTTTACTTAATAGATCCTCTATAGTGCCATACGGCCTGTCTGAAATGATTTTTGAAGCAGTCACCGGTCCAATGCCGGAAAGAGCTTCCAGTTCAGATTGAGTAGCTGTGTTGATATTAACTTTAGCCTCTGACTGAATTCCGGCTACAACAGTCCCCTGATTTACGACTCCGCCTTCTCCTATAGCAGGCACATAAACTTTACTTCCATCTGATAGCTTTTGTGCCATATTTAAATATTTTGATATATATTCCTGATTAGCATCTTGAGCAAACCCCTCAGCGGCCAAAACTGCATTCTCAATCCTGGACCCTTCCTTTAACTGATAAACCCCGGGCTTATTAACAGCACCGGAAACATCAACTGAAATTATTTTTTGGCTAACAGTCAAACTTTCTTTTGGAAAAACTTTAGGTTTAGAAGTAGTCAAACTGGAAGCAAATATTCCCCCGACAATCAAAACCAACCCCAAAATGCCCATAAATATGGGGATCTTAAACTGATTAATTTTTTCTTTCCAACCCAAATTTTCCATTGGATCAGCCCATTAATTGTTCACGGTATAATTTAACCCATTTCTTGTAAGCGTCATATAGATATTCCATTCCTCTTTCTCCCATTTCCAGCCTGACCACTCCCCCTGCATGAGGATATTTATGGAGCCGTGGATGCGTAGAGGAAAAGCCATGAGCGTAATGAGTTAACTCATGCCCGATTGTATGATCCACCACCTCAGGAGGAATTTTTGGATCTTTAAACATTGCCGTAATGGTGATAAAGCTGGCTTTTGTCCTTCTGTTTAAGCGGATCGAACCTAAGCGGTATTTAGCATATCTGCCAAACCTGATAAACACTTTGTTTGTTTGAGGAACGTCTGAGAAATATTTGGACCAGATGAAATCAAGGCGCGACAAAAGCCAATTATCATCCCTTTTTAAAGCAGTTTTTGATTTAGTTGTCATGACAGTCTAAACTATATACTAAATTCTATTAGCAGTTTGAAAAAATAACTGCTAGTTACGCTTTAGCTTGAACTTAAAACAAAGCTGATTATTTTTCCCGGCACATAAACAACTTTTTTCACAGATTTTCCTTCTAAAAACTTCGCCGCTTTTTGACTTTCTTTTGCCATTTTTTCTACAACTTCTTTATTACTTATCATATCTTTTTGTATCAACAGAATATCTCTAACCTTTCCGTTTACCTGCACTGCTACTGATACTTCATCTTCTTCAAGAAATTTATTATCAATCGCAGGCCATGACTGCTTATGAATAGAGTATTTTTCTCCTATTTGACTCCATAACTCCTCTGTAATATGAGGCGCAAAAGGAGCCAAAACAATTAAGAACTTTTTTTTCTGATCACTTGTTAACCGGTGATGATATGTCAAATTTATAAATTCCATAGCAGCAGCTACCGCTGTATTAAATTTCATAGCTTCTATATCTGAAGCTACTTTTTTTACCAGTTTATTTAATGCAATCTCAAAGCGCGATTCTACACTTTTTCCCTCTTCTTTGCAAATTAATTCCCATACCCTATTTAAAAACTTATAAACACCGTTAATGCTGGTTGGATCCCAGGAAATGGTATTTTCAAAAGGCCCCATAAAAGCCTCATACAAACGAAGGGTATCCGCACCATATTCTTTAACAATTTCATCAGGAGTAATCACATTACCAAGGCTTTTACTCATCTTGCGGCCGTCCTCTGCCAACACCAAACCCACGCTGGTTAATTTCTGGAATGGCTCTTTGGTAGAAACAGCGCCAATATCAAATAAGACTTTATGCCAAAACCTGGCGTATAAAAGATGCAAAACCGCATGCTCTGCCCCACCGATATACCAATCCACCGGCATCCAGTATTTATCCTTTTCCTTATCAAGAAGCACCTGATTATTATTGGGATCAATAAAACGCAGGTAATACCAGCAAGATCCAGCCCATTGCGGCATGGTATTGGTTTCCCGTTTGCCGGGGCCGCCGCATTTTGGACAAACAGTATTTACCCACTCCGGAATAGCTGCCAGAGGTGATTCCCCTGTACCGGTAGGTTCATATTTTTTAACATCAGGCAATTTTAACGGCAACTCATTTTCAGGCACCGGCACTACGCCGCATTTTGGACAATGCACCAAAGGAATAGGTTCGCCCCAATACCTTTGCCTGGAAAATATCCAATCACGCAAATGATATTGAATTTTTCTCATACCCCACTTCTTTTGCGCTAACCAATCTTTAATCTTCTCGCGCGCGTCCTGGGGGGTTTTTAATCCGTTAAATTGTTCTGAATTAACTATTACTCCTTCTTCTAAAACATCTTGATCTGTCAAAACCTTATCAAAATCGCTAGCAGTCTTACCAATAACTCTGATAATTTCCAATCCATATTTTTTAGCAAATGCAAAGTCCCGGTGATCTGAGCCTGGTACCCCCATAACCGCGCCTGTACCATAACCACCAACCACGTAATCAGAAATCCAAATAGGCACTTTTTTCCCATTTACCGGATTAATACAATAACTTCCTGTAAAGACCCCGCTCTTTTCTCTTTCCTCCGCCTTTCTTTGAAGCTCTGTCTTTTTTTGAGAAGCTTTTAGGTATTCTTCCACTTCTTTTTCCTGATCTTTTGTAATCAATTTCTTGACTAATTGATGTTCCGGAGCTAAAACCATATAAGTCACTCCAAAAATAGTCTCCGGAAAAACCGTATAAACATTAATTGGAAATTGGAAATTGGAAATTGGAAATTGTATTTCCATTCCTTCACTTCTGCCTATCCAGTTAATCTGCATTTCTTTGATAAATTCCGGCCAGTTAAGCCCTTCCAAATCTTCCAGTAACCGGTCAGCATATTTTGTAATTCTCAATATCCACTGCCTGATCTTTTTTTGCTCCACCTGCTCCCCGCATCTGGCGCATTTCCCGTCAATAACCTCCTCATTGGCCAAACCGGTTTTGTCTTTGGGGCACCAATTAATAGGCGCATCATCTTCATAAGCCAGGCCTTTTTCAAATAATTTCAAAAAGATCCACTGAGTCCATTTGTAATAGTTTGGATCAGTTGTATCAATTTCCCTTTTCCAATCGTAAGACAAACTCACCAGCTGCATTTGTTTTTTAATATTGGCAATATTCCTGGCTGTGGTGATGCTTGGGTGAATTCCCATTTTAATGGCATAATTTTCAGCCGGCAAGCCAAAAGCATCCCAACCCATTGGATGCAATACATTAAAACCTTTAAGTCGAAAGTAACGGGAAATTATATCTGAAGCTACGTAACCTTTAAAATGGCCAACATGCAGACCATCTCCCGAAGGATAAGGAAACATATCCAAAATATACTTTTTTGGTTTATCAGAAGAATCAGAGGCAGTATAAATCTGATCTTCTTCCCACTTTTTTTGCCACTTGGGTTCAATTTGGGAAGGAATATATTTGGTCATGAGTCTATTCTAGCATCTACCCCATTATTTGCAAATCAACTAAGCTCGAGCGAAATCGCGAGTCAAGTAAGGCGAGGGGTGACAGCGAGGAGGGGGTCCCGGCGCGTAGCCGCAGCGAGCGAAGTCGAGTGAGGATGCACGACGGGATACTGAGCTGGCAGGACCCCGAGCGAGAAGACTACCAGTTTCACAACTTCTTTTCACAAGCTAAACCATTTGCTAACCAGTCATAATTGATATAGTTTATATATATTCTGATCTAAACTATACCCTATACCCTATACGCTACACGCTATATTATACCTATGCGGTAATTATGTTGATAGTCTTTGATGTTAATTGAGATATTGACAATATAGTCAATTTAATGTAAGTTTGCAGTAGAGAGAAAAGGCAGCCAGCAGACGGGCTGCTTTTTTTTGTGAGCTTTTTACTGCTGATATTACCCAGCTTTACTAGAATATCGAACTTATTGTACTATCGAGTTAATGGAAAGAATCTCTGTTATGAACTCACAGTTCGTAGTTGGCAAATTGATACTTATTCTTTTTGCCTTTACTTTCTTACTACTTACTGCCAACTGCTTACTGCCAACCGCTCATGCGCAGGAATCCAAAGGAATTGAGGTGACTTCAATTTACGAAATCGGAGATCCTGATGCCATAGAAGGAGATATCTTAAAAGCGTCTGATAAAGGTCTTGTACTCACCACTATCGGCTTTGATAATAAAGTATTCGGCATAATTGCGGATCAACCTCTTTTGGTCTACCGCACAGACACCAAAGGAAAACCTGTTGTTCGGTCAGGAGTTGCCCAAATCAATGTCACCACTTTAAACGGCCCCATCAAATACGGCGACTACATCACTACTTCCACCATTGCAGGCAAAGGCCAAAAAGCTCTTGAGTCAGGATATACTGTCGGAATGGCTCTGGGAGCCTTCAGCGGAGAAGGCGCCCCTCAGGTAGACGGACCAAAGGGCAAGGTGTCTTCAGGTAAAATTCCCGTTGCCGTAAGAATTGAATATACAGAACTGACTAATCCCCGATTCGCAGGAAGACTTTTCGGTTTTATAGGTACAGCCTTTCTGGAAAATATCAGCGATCCCAAACAAGTTGGCAATGTGATCCGCCTTGTTGCCGCCGGCCTGGTTGTCCTTTTGAGTTTTGCATTCGGCTTCCTGACATTTTCAAGATCTATTGCCAAAAGCGTTGAAGCATTAGGCAGAAATCCATTGGCAAAATCCGCAATACAGTTGTCGATGATTATTAATATCGTCCTTTTGGTCGTTACCGGCATAATCGGCATTGTGGCTTCGATACTAATTGTCCGACTTTAGGAGGATTACAGTCCATGTCTATAATCCGACTTTAGGAGGATTACAGTCCATGTCTATAATCCGACTATAAATTAGTGGCTAGTCGCTAGAGTCTAGTGACTAGTATTCTCTTGTCTCTTAACTCTTGTCTCTTGTCTCTTGACTCTTGACTCTAGACTCTAGACTCTTCTTATCGTATTATCTCTTTATGCCCCAGCTGCCTTTAAATTTAGTTAATCTAATACTGCTTTTTACTGCGATCATCGCTGCTATCCTCTATCTTCGTGAATACAACAAAAGAAAAAAATTGGAAGTTGAGGGTGATAAATTCTTACAAGGATTAAAAGAAAAAGGCTGGGAAACCCTGAATCAGTCCATTAAAAAATCTCAGGCTATTTTAGGAGAAGCGGAACTTGAAGGCATAAAAGCAGTTGCCGGCAATAAAGTTGAACTTTCCAAACTGGATGCAGATTATGCAAAACAAATTAATATTGCTTTGAATAAATCCGAACAAACCATAGCTTTGGCTCAAAATCAGCTTATGCAATTTATGCAAAACCTGCAAAAAAGAAGCGAGGCGTTTGAGGAAGCAGGCATAAAAACCGGAGAACAAAGAATAAATCAGCTTTTCGAAAAAATAGAAACCAGGGTCTCTGATTTTTTAGTGCAGACAGAACAAAAATCACTCTCGTCTATTGAACTTGAACTGAAAGCTGCCAGAGAAATGATTGATTCCTATAAAAACCAGAAATTCAAATTGATTGACGAAAATATAGTTGCCATGATGGAACAAACACTAAGCATAGTTTTAGCCAAAAAATTGGCACTAAAAGACCAGCTGGATTTAATTTACGAAGCCTTGGAAAAGGCAAAAGCGGAAAAGTTTATTGTATAAAAACTGCCATGGATGAAATATTAGCAATTATTTTAAAAGACACTTATTCCCTTTCCCAGCTCAAAACCCGTTTAAGGATTTTAAAGTCTAATTTATTAAAAACCTTTTTTGGAAACAGTGAGGAAGATGTACCTATTACTGTGCCGGATTTGAGCTGGTTAAAATCTTTACCTGCGGAATTTTATCAAAGATTTAACAAAGATAACGTCTACCAGACTTTTTCCAACATTGAAAAAGAAATTCCTAATTTAAAAATTCTCACCATTCACTTGGCATTCGAACCGGATGATATAACTTTAAACCAAATCAGCGCGTATGCAAGAAATACATTTTCTGCTTCCGGCTTGCTTTTAGATATTAAACAAGACTCCGCCTTAATTGCCGGAGCTGCCTTAACCTGGAAAGGAGTTTATAAAGATTATTCCTTGCGGGCAAAACTCGATACAAAAAAAGGCGAGATTTTGCAGGAATTTAAAAAATTTTTAAGGTAATATGAATCAAACACAAGAAGTTGGTTATGTAGTTTCTTCCAGAAATTTCCTGGTTCACCTGAATGGCTTCCCCACCATCCGGGTAAACGATATGCTGGAGTCTGATACTGGGCTGCGGGGATGGGTTAATTCTATTTACCCCGACAAAATTGAAGTTCTCATGCTGGATGAGGGTCAAGTCGCGCCGAAACAACAATTCAAAAAGCTGGATAGCCGTTTGTCAGTAACAGCGGGCGATTTTTTATTGGGAAGAGCAATTAATCCTTTAGGAGTACCTATTGACAGCAAAGGACTGCTTGCCAAAACAAAAGACAACCCGGTTTTAGACCTTGAAACAGATGCTTTAGGAATAGAATCCCGCCGGTTTATTACTAACCAGCTTTTAACAGGAATAACATTTATAGATACCTTAATTCCCTTAGGATTAGGCCAGAGGGAGCTTGTTTTGGGAGACGCCCATTCCGGTAAAACCGGGTTTTTAATTGATGTGATTATCAATCAGAAGAATACCGGCGTAATTTGCATACTTGCATTGGTAGGAAAACCCGCTGTGGCGGTTAGAAATTTAATTGATATATTAAGAGCTAATAAAGCATTGGATTATACTGTCCTGGTAGCCACCTCATCCTCTGAACCTGCCCCCTTAATTTTTTTAACCCCTAAAACCGCTATGACAATTGCCGAATACTTCCGGAAAAAAGGCAAAGATGTGCTTTTAATACTGGATGATATGGGTTCACATGCCAAGATCTACCGGGAAATTTCCCTTCTGGGGAATAAGTCGCCCGGCAGAGAATCCTATCCGGGAGATATTTTTTACCAGCATGCTCATCTTTTGGAACGGGCGGGAAATTTTCTGCCAGCTGCAGGAGGAGGCTCTATTACAGCCCTGCCTGTTGTAGAATTGAACTTGAACGATTTTACCACTCTAATTCCCACTAACTTAATGTCTATGACTGACGGGCATTTACTGTTTAAATCCAGCATGCATGCGCAGGGGCAAACTCCTGCCATTGATATTTCCCTATCTGTTTCCAGAGTCGGCAGGCAAACTCAGGACCGGGTCTCAAACCTTCTTTCCACGCGCGTCCGCCAGGTTTTATCACAGGCTGCAGATCTGGAAACTATCTCAAGATTCTCATCAGAATTGCCTCCCCAGACCCAACTTATCTTAAGACAGAAAGATTTAATCATGGAAATTTTAAAGCAGGATCCTTTAATAAAAATGCCTAAAGAAATTCAGGTAATACTTCTAAGCCTTCCCTTTACTACTTTTTTTGAGGACAAAAACAGATTGTTTGTTGAAAAATATAAAAGAATTATTGCCGATGCTTTTCAGACAAATGCCCAACTTTTAACAATAACTAAATCGTTAGCAAAACTAATAAACGATGAAGAATTAATTAAACTTTTGGAAGGAGCAGGACCGGTGCTTTCTAAGTTGTGTCCATAAAATTTGACATTTGAGATTTGACATTTGACAAAGAAAAATTGTCAATTGTACATTGCAAATTGTCAATTGGAGGCAAAGCCGACTATATGACTACCAAAGAAATAGACAGCATACTGGAAGAAGGACATTCTTTAAAAGAGATTGCTCAAGCCTATTCCGAGATTGCCAACTTAAAAATCAAACGCATCAGACAAGCAGTGGAAAGAAACCGGCTGTTTTTTGATGAAATCTTAAAAGTTTACGGCATGGTTAAATCTTTAGCCTTAAAAAAGAAAGTACTAGTTGCAAAGCCCAAAAAAAGGCTTTGTATATTGCTGACCTCAAACTACCGATTCTATGGCAATATTAATTCTTCTTTAACAAACTATTTTATCGGATCAACCCGTGAACTTAAGGATATTGACCGGATGGTGCTGGGAAAAGGCGGCATCGATTATTTTAAAGCAGTCAAGTTATTACCAAGCTTTTCTGAAATTATGCTAAAAGATGATATGCCGACAAGCGAAGAATTAGCTAATTTAGTTAATCTCAGCGAAGATTATAATCAGGTGTTGGTATTTCATTCCCGTTTTAAAAGCCTGCTGACGCAAAGCGCCACTTCCACAGACATTACCGCCACCTCCTATTATTTAAATGAATATACCAAAGCCTTTGATCCCAAAAACGCTCCGCCTTCTAACTTTATCTTTGAGCCGGAACTGCCTAAAATATTGAAATTTTTCGATAACCAAATATTAACCCTGCTGCTTGAACAAACCTTTTTGGAATCAGAGCTTTCCCGGACCTCTTCCCGTTTTATCTCCATGGACAGCGCAGAAACAGAGGCAAATAAGTTTATTAAAGAGTACCTAAAAATTAAGGCATATGCTAAAAGAGGCCTGGAAAATAATGCAATTTTGGAAAATTTTGCCAGCATTATGGCCACAAGAAAGGACGCATATGTCTAACCAAACTATGCAACAGGCTAAAGGAATAATCACTTCTATTCAGGGACAAATCGCCACCATAGAAATTGAAGGAGAAATTTTTCCCCAGTTATCTGAAATACTGGTGGCTTCACACGATAACAGTGTCATTTTAGAAGTTTTCTCACAGTCCACAGACACTACATTTGTTCAAATTCTTTCCAACCCGGACAAACTTTATAGAGGTATGCCTGTTTCAAGCACCGGCTCTGATTTAAAAATACCGGTAGGACCTGCTGTTTTGGGAAGAGTTATCGATCTGTTTGGCAATACCCGCGATAACGGCGGGCCTTTTAAGCCGGATAAGAAAACTTCCATATACGCAAAAACTCCCTCCTTAAATATCGTAAAAACTAACTACCAGATACTGGAAACCGGAATAAAGGCCATAGATTTTCTGACCCCCATACAAAAAGGCGGCAAAGTAGGCTTTATAGGCGGCGCAGGAGTGGGCAAAACCATCCTCCTTACCGAGCTAATGCATAATGTCACTTTTAAACAAACCGGAAACGTTTTTTCGGTATTTGCAGGCGTAGGAGAAAGAATTCGCGAGGGTCAGGAACTTTTCCAAAGACTAAAGCAGTCCGGGATTTTACCTAAAACTGTTATTCTGCTGGGCCAAATGAACGAAAATGCTGCAATCAGGTTCCGGGTGGCGCTTGCTGCTGCTGCTCAGGCAGAATATTTCAGAGATGAAATGAAAAGCGATGTTTTGCTTTTTGTTGATAATATGTTTAGATTTGTTCAGGCAGGCGCAGAAGTTGCCACTCTTTTGGGCACTATTCCTTCCGAGCAAGCTTATCAGGCAACCCTTCAGACAGAAATAAGTACTTTTGAAGACAGACTTATCCCCACAGAAAGCGGGACTATCACCTCTTTTCAAAATGTGTATGTACCTGCTGATGAAATCACAGATGCTGGGGTGACTACAGTAGTTTCGTTTTTAGATACATCAATAGTGCTTTCCCGTTCTATTGCTCAAAAAGGCATTTATCCCCCCATAGATCTTTTTCAATCCTCTTCTTCCACTTTATCAAAGGCTTTTTTAGGCGAAGTCCATTTTAAGGCTTTAACAGAATTTCAAAAGATATTAGAAAACTATAACAAACTATCACATATTGTAGCAATTGTTGGCGAGGAAGAATTATCCGCGGAAAACAGAATATTGTATAACCGGACCAAAAAAATCATCAATTATTTAACACAACCCTTTTTTATGACAGAAACCCAAACCGGCAAAAAAGGAATCAGCGTCCCGAAAGAGACTACTGTAAACGATATCACAATGATATTATCTGGTAAGTTAGATAACATCCCAGCAGATAAATTTATGTATATTGGATCTTTGGCAGATGCTAAAATAAGCGTATAGAGAAAAGCGTTCAGCGTTAATATGGCTAACCCAACCTTACATGTCCGGATCATTTCCCCACAACAATTAATCCTCGATACTGAGGCTGTTTCCGTATCCTCTAAAAACACACAGGGGAATTTTGATATCTTACCCCAGCACGCTAACTTCATAACCCTTATTGAAAATAACCCTATCATAATCCGTCCTCAAAACGCCAAACCTCAAGCATTTAAATTCGCCCTTGCTATTATTATGGTCACCGAAAACAAAGTAAATATTTATACATACATTCAACCAAATACGGAAAAGGGATAACCATGCACCGAAGCTTGAGTCAGTTAAAAGAGGAAGTCTCTACCGTCCGAACGATTTTTTGCGACCAGACGAGCTACACTACTGATCACTTTTGATATCTTCCTCGCTTTAATCTGATATATTTCACTTTTTCTTCTTAGTATAGTAATTACATTAATAATAACCATTGACAAATCTAGGCAAATCTATGTACGATGGATTAAGAATCTATGCAGGTAAGCAGATTTGCATAGATTTGAGGCAGACGGAGCCGCATTTTTAAGGTTTAAAGAATGAAAAATAATCCGTCTGTTAAATATCTCAAAATTGGTCAGGCCGCTAAGGTTTTAGGCGTTTCCATTGATACCCTCAGAAGATGGGAAAAAAGCGGAAAAATATCTGCTATAAGAACTCCCGGAGGAACCAGACTCTATCCTCTCTCCTCTTTAGAAAAAATTAATCCTGCTTCAGTCGAAACATATCAAACTAGCTCAATCAGCACAGAGGAACTGCTAAAAAAAACAGAACTCTCCTCTGTCATCTCTTCGAGTCTGAGCCTGAGGGCTCATTCCCTCAGAGTCGAAGACCTGAGCGGAGCGAAGGATCTCCCGCGTATGCGGGACTCAAACGAGTTGAGAGATTCTTCGTCCGCCAACTGGCGGACTCAGAATGACAATGAAGAAAGTCACAACGATAAAGTAAAAAAATCCTTTATAACCAAGCTCTTGATTGGCTCTGCAATCCTGTCCATCATAACCCTGCTTTTAACCGGCTGGATCACAGCCTTATACCTAACCGAACCAAAAACCGCTCAGCAATTTTTCCAAAACAACATAGCTTCAGGATTATTCCTGCCCTTCCGCAAACTGGCAGAAAGCGCTGTGGTGATAATTGATGCGGGAAAGGCCAAAGATTTAGGTTTTCTCCCGCCTGAGGAATCTCCCCCCCCTATACCCTACACCCTAAACCCTGTACCCTCTAATGTCCTGGCCGTAACGGCCAGTTCTCGGTTTTTAGAAGTAAACAGCGATACCCAAATTAACGGTTCTCTTTTTGTGCGTGACAGTATCAATGGATTATCTTTAGAAGCAACTCCTTCTGCAGGAACTATAGCCTTAACTGCAGGAAATACCGTATTAACTGTAACAAAGACCGCCAAACTGGATCAGGATGTTTCAAGTGCTTCTGATCCGGGTTTTAAGACTTTAAACCTTTCAGCTGCCGCAAATCAGCTGATTTTTCAATCCGGCGGACCCACCGGCACTTTGACCTGGACTCCCACTGCTGCCCGGGTTATTACTTTACCTGATGCCACCGCTACCTTGATTGGATTGGATACCACTCAAACTATAACAAACAAGACTATCTCAGGCTCGTCCAACACTTTCTCCAGTATCCCCAACTCTGCTTTAAGCAATGGGAAAATTACCTTAACTGCTGGCACCAACTTAACTGGAGGAGGGGACGTGAATCTGGGAGAATCCGCTACTCTTTCCCTAATAAGTTCCCCTGCTATTTCCGGTGTACTGAAACTGGCTGCCGGGACTGCTACTGCCCCCTCTCTAACATTCACCAATGATACTAATACCGGATTATATTGGATCAGCGCAGATAAAATCGGTTTAGTCACAGCAGGCTCTGCCACTTCCGGCATTACTGTTGATTCATCCGGAAATACCGGTATCGGCACAATAGACCCAGGGTACAAACTTGATGTTAGCGGTGATATAAGGATAGCTTCAGGCTCAGATTTGTACATCGGCACAACCGGCTTAAACGACACAGCTTCTGCCACCACCTCGGGCGCATACCTTGTTGGAGTATATGATGAGTTTGATAATTCCTCCTCAACTAATGTCCAGGGGGCGTTGAATGATTTGGATGCGGCTATTACTTCAGGCAGCGCCAGCTCAATGTGGACCCTGTCCTCCGGAGTAATTTATCCCACCTCCGCCACCAATGATTTTGCCGTAGGAGGCACTACTTTAGCCTCGCCTTTTTCTGTTGATGAAAGTACCAACACTGTCCGGATTGGTGAAGGCTCAAACTCCAATGCTATTTTATCCATGTATGCCTCAGACGGAGACACCGGCACAATCACCTACAACACTTCTGATACCTGGGCTTTTGCAGACGGCAGTGTTTCTATCACACCGGGCGTAGATACAGCAGCCCTGACTTTAACCGGCACCAATGTTGCCTCTTCCAACCTGGCCTATTTTAATGCCAAAAATACCTCAGGCACAATTTTCAATATTGACTACGGCTCAGCAGTTACTTTGGCTGGTAATTTGGTGGGAGAAGCCATTGATTTAAACAGCGGGAAGATTACCAACACTGCTTATTCTATAACCGCCCTTTCTGCCACCCTTCCAACCATTACTGCAGACAACGCTGAAGGCACAGTAGCGCTTAAAGGTATCACTGTTGGTTTCGGATCTGGTTCCGGCATTAATCAAACCGGCGCCGGAGCGCTAACTTACACTGCCGCAGATTTATCCATGCCGGCCCTGACCCAGTCAGCCGGCACTTTAACCGCCAACGGAGTCTTGGTGACCACTCCCTCCTCCATCACTACCGGAGGTACTGCCAATGCCGTAAATATTACTGCCACCGGCGTGGGCGTGGGCACTTTAAACGCAGTCAACATCGGCGCAATTACCGGCGGCGACGGGACGGAAACAGCTTTGACTATCGGTACAGGCTGGGATAACATCCTTAAAGTCGGCAGCACCACGGTCTTAAACGGCTCAGGCGTAACCCAGGTGGCAGCAGGCGGAACAAATATCACTTCCTACACTGCCGGTGATTTGATTTATGCTTCTGACACCACTGTCTTATCCAAGCTGGCCGGCGGAGTAGCAAATGACGGCAAGGTGCTTGTTGTTTCCAGCGGCCTCCCTACCTGGGGAGTGATGAGCGGCTCATCCTGTACCAACTGTTTGGTTAATAATCCTACCTCCACCCAAACGCTTGCCCCCACAGGTAACAACACCACAGGTTTAAGCATCAGACAAACTTCCACTGCTTTGGACGGTAATACCCCGGATGTTTTTTCAGTCACTTCCGCAGACGGGAACACAAAATATTTTTATATTGATTACCAGGGTAATGTCTCAACAGGCGCTATTTCAAACACCACCCTGACCTTAACCCCCACCATTGATACCACTGCCCTAACCTTAGTCGGTACCAATGTCGCAACTTCTAATTTAGCGTACCTTAATTCAAAGAATTTACAGGGCACTATTTTTAACATTGCTTACGGAGCAGCTGCCACCTTAAACGATAACCAGACCTTAACCGGCCAGGCCATTAATCTTTCCACCAATGTCACGGCCAATTCCTCCTCCACCAATACCATTTCTGTTACCGGGCAATCTTTAACCCTTCCTGCCGTAACCAATACAAATACTTCCGGCACCAATGCCTTAAAAGGATTGGTTATCTCGGCAGGCGGCGGTCTAAACCAAAACGGAGTTGGCGGTACCACCACCTTTACCGGAGCAGACATCACTATCCCGGCTTTAACCCAAACAGCCGGCACTTTAACCGCCAACGGAGTCTTGGTGACCACCCCTTCCTCCATCACTACCGGAGGTACTGCCAATGCCGTAAATATTTCTGCCAGCGGCGTAGGAGCAGGCACATTAAACGGAGTAAATATTTCCTCCATAACCGGCGGGAATGCCACAGAAACAGCTATAAATATTGGTTCAGGCTGGGATATGGGAATTACTCTGGCAGATAACTTAAAAATTGGTTTAGGCTCATCAGCCGGGTTAATTGAATTTGACGACCAGGCCAATGATGAGGTGAATATCCTAAATGCTTATGTGGGTATCGGTACTACTGCCCCTGCTAAAAGGCTGCATGTGTATGACAGCAATTATTCTTATGGCATTTTTGAAACAGCAGAAGGCGGAGGCAACTGGCTGGGTTACTTTTCTTCCGGTACCTACGGGAATGCCATCTACTCCAAAAGTACTTCTGCTTTAAGGTTTGGCACCAGCACAGATAATATTGCGGAAAGCAACTGGTCGGAAAAAATGAGGCTGACAAGCGGTGGTGATTTAGGTATTGCCACTACCACTCCTGCTAAGGCTTTGGACATTAACTCTGCCACAGGGGTTAACTTAAGGTTAACCTACAATGACTCTGATGGTTCAGCTGTAAATTACACTGATTTTTCCCTCTCTACAGCAGGTGCTTTAACCCTAACAGGTTCTGCTGCCACTTTGGCTGATGGGGCTACTGCTGAAAAGACTTTCCTGACCTTAACGCCTGGGACTATTACTTTAACCGGACCAACCCAGGTTACTTCTGTCATGGATACCTCCATTATCACAGGAGCAACCATTGCCGCCACCAATGCTGCCACGATTGATAGAGCCACAGGGCTTTCTGTAACTGCCCCCATTGATTCCACCAATGCGACTTTAACCAATTCCTCTGCTTTAACTATCAAAGATATTACCTCAGGTGCGGGAGTGTTAACCACTCTTTCAGGTATCTACCTTGAACCCATGACAGGTGGTGCTACCAACAACATAGGTATCTGTTTTGACTGTGACGGGACATGGACCTCATCAACTGTGGCCTCTGGCATCCAGTTTGGCACTGATGCCAATGCTGTCAACTTGTACCGTTCTGCTTCTGATACCTTAAAAACTGATGATGCTTTGACAGCAGGAGGATTGATCACCGCTTCTGCCGGCCTAACCCTGGCAGCTGATCAAAACTTAACCTTTACCTCAGGAGGAGGTATTTACACCCAAACCTTCACCGGTACCACTACTGATGCCATGACTATTACTGCCTCATCTTTGTCTACAGGCACAGCTCTAACTATTACCGGTCCATCTGCAGGCACAGCAGGGGTGACAGATTCTATCTTGAAGCTTGCATCTGATATTGGGAATATTGGTACTGCCAACGGCTTAATCTCCTCCACAGCCACCATTGATTCCACAGCAGCTGCTGCTAATGGCATCAATCTATATCTTTCTACTGTAAATTCCAATGGCACCAATGCCAACTCAGCTTATGGAATCTATAGCACTATGACTGATGCCATAGCTTTGGCCAATACCAACTATGGAATATATTCTGCAGTTGCCAACACCGGGGCAATTGATTCTGCCATCACTAAAACAATTTATGGCAGCTACATCTCTGCCTCAGGCACAGGCGGAGCACCTACCACTGCCGGTACTACCAATGTTTATGGACAATACTTAACCACTACTGCTTCCCATGCAGCTGATTTTGGCACCATTAACCAATATGGACTGTATATTGCCAATGGTACTTCTTCCACCAATGGTACCTCCACAAAAACAGGATTATATGTCGAATCCTTAACGGGGGCAGATACTAATTATGCTGCTATATTTGCCAGCGGGAATGTGGGGATTGGGACAACTGCACCGGGCAGCACCTTGGATGTAATAGGCCAACTCAGGGTTGGTCTTGGAACCTTTGACGCAGGAAGCGCCTGGGATACTATTGTGGTTGGGCCAAGGTCTGCTGATGTCAACACTGCCTCAATCAGGATGACGCCAAGCGATACAGATGCCAGGGGCTGGAAGCTGGATACTTATGATGACGGAGCAACCCATTACTTCTCTATTTTTGACCAGACTAACAACAGTGAGAGGTTAAGGATAAACTCCAGCGGCAGTTTGATTGTGGGGGATAATACTTTTGTTGTTACATCAACAGGTTCCATCACAGCTGCCCCTACCACCACCGGTACTTTTTTGGATTTTGCTCTGGAAACCGAATGGACTTCCGGTACTTTGATTAATGCTGATTTTGCCTCTGCCACCACCCAGGGGGCAGCAGCCATAACGGGCATGCTTTTGGATTTAAATACCAACTTAACCGCCCCCTCTGCCGGACAAAATGTCACAGGCTATGAGGTGAAGCTGCCAACAACTTCCACTACTTCCAATACCACCACCTACACCGCTTTTAACCTTTCTACTGCAGGAGCGTTAACAAGCGGCACTGCCGGTTCAATTGCCTGGAGGGGTGCAAATATCACTATGCCTAATATCACCCAGAATCCGGAAGGATCAATCACCTCTTCAGGTATACTTTTAACCACAGGTTCCATAACCACTGCAGGCACCCAAAACGGAATAAACATCGCTGCCTCTGGTGTGGGGGCCGGGACATTAAATGGTATTAATATTGGAACTATCACCGGTAGCACTGGTACTGAAACTGCCATTAATATTGCCTCAGGCTGGGATGCAGGTATAAATTTAAACGCCAACATTATTACCAATATTGGTAATACAGGCACTGATTTTGATACTTCAGGAGGCTTAACCCTGGCAGATAACTTGACCATGAACTCTGCTAAATCAATCTACTTTACTACCGATCTAAAAACCTATATCACTGAAAACAGCGGGCTGGTTATCATGTCTTCAACAGACGGTACTGCCCGGGATATTATCTTTAAAGGCGGTTCTTTCAGCAATGAAAGGATGAGGATTAAACAGGACAGCGGGAATGTCGGACTTGGGACTACTACCCCTGATGCAGCCTTGGAGATCAACAATGACACAAGTGATATTTTAAGGTTAACCTACAATGACTCTGATGGTTCAGCTGTAAATTACACTGATTTTTCCCTCTCTACAGCAGGTGCTTTAACCCTAACAGGTTCTGCTGCCACTTTGGCTGATGGGGCTACTGCTGAAAAGACTTTCCTGACCTTAACTCCCGGGACAATTACCTTAACTGGTCCAACACAGGTAACTTCTGTGATGGATACAGCAGTATTAACTGGTGCTACCATTGCTGCCACCAATGCTACAACTATTGACCGGGCCACAGCTCTTTCTGTTACTGCCCCCATTGATTCCACCAATGCTACCTTAACCAATTCTTCTGCTTTAACCATCAAGGATATTACATCAGGTGCAGGAGTATTAACCACTCTTTCAGGAATCTACCTTGAACCCATGACAGGTGGGGCTACCAACAACATAGGTATATGTTTTGACTGTGATGGCACCTGGACATCCTCAACAGTTGCCTCAGGTATCCAGTTTGGCACTGATGCCAATGCTGTCAACTTGTACCGTTCTGCTTCTGATACCTTAAAAACTGATGATGCTTTCACAGCTGACGGGTTAATTACAGCCAATGCCGGTTTAACTGTAGCAGCTAACCAAAACCTAACTCTTTCTTCCGGTACAGGAACCTTTACCCAAACCTTTACCGGAACCACCACTGATGCTATCACTTTAACAGCTTCATCCCTCACAACCGGTACAGCCTTAACCTTAACAGGCCCATCCTCCACCGGGGTTACTGACCATTTTGTAAAACTGACCTCTGACATTGGTTCTGCTGCATCACTCCTTAACCTTAACCCTGATTTTAGCGGTGCAGGAGTAACAGGATACGGTATATACAATACTGCAACAGATGCAACAACTGCCACTAACACTGATTATGGATATTATGGATCTTTGGCCCTGACAGGCAATGCCGGGAAAACAGGTTATGGACTATATCAAACCATAACAGATACCTCTACTACAGCCACAACTTTGTATGGAGCTGATATATTAGTTGACCAGAATGCTGCAGCTGCTTCTGGTAATAAAGCTTTGTATGGCATCAGAGCCCAGGTTACCAATGATGGAATAACTGATGCCTCAACAGGCACCCACAATATTTATGGAGGATACTTCTCTGCAACCGGCAACACCGGGGACACTTCCAATGTTTATGGATTATACGCTTCTGCAACAGGTGGAGATAATAATTATGCAGCTATATTTGCTAATGGAAATGTAGGTATTGGGACTACTGCCCCTGCCTATACCCTAGACATCGGCTCTTCCGCTGCTTCATCCAGGGGTTTAAATATTGCCCAGTCAGGAGCCAAAACTGCGGCTGATTATGGAATATATGCTGCCAATACCTCTACCTCCTCCACTAATTCCATTAATAAATATGGTATGTATATTTCCTCAACAGGCACCTGGAACGGAACTTCCGCCAAAAATTATGCCCTTTATGTGGCAGCTCCATCCGGCGGAACTTCTAACTTCAGCAGGATTGACGGCAATTTAGGCCTTGGTATGGATCCTGAGGTTACTTTGGATGTAACAGGTGCTATCAGGGCTTCAGGAGGTTTCAGGACAGGTGATTTATACGTTGGAGATTATTTCGGTCTTGCAGGAGGGAAAAGCAATGTGATGGGGTCTTTAACAGAAAACAACAGCGTATATATTAGGGGCGGTACCGGTACTGTGGGAGGTACTTACATCAACAAGGGCGGAGGAGATGGTAATTTCTCAGTATACGACTCGGGGGATAACAACGTTGTCCAAAATATCTACAACCGCACCGGGGAAACATACTTTAAGCCTGCTGCTTTTGATAAAGCCTATACCCACGATGGAGTATCAACATATACCGAGGTTACCTCAGAAGCCAAAAGCTCGGCAGGAACAGCCTTTACTGTGTTTAGCGTAGAAAACCCCTCCGATGATGCTTTATATCTGATGCAGGACCACCGCAACAATAATATTTATTTTAATATAGCTACGGCAGGTGTTGGGGTAGGCACTATGAGAGTCTATTATGCTTCCGGCGTAGATGGTTCCAGTGTGGTCAATGCCTGGACGGAAATCACTTTGGGTAATGACGGAACAAAAGTGGGAGCTGATTCTTTGGCCCAGTCAGGCTATATCTGGTTTGCCACCCCAAGTTCTGCTAACTGGGTTACAGGTACTGTTAACGAACAAAGCGGAAAATGGTTGAAATTGGTAGCAGCTGATGCAGCTAATGTTACCACTGCCCCTACAGTTAATTCTGTTTCCCCCACAGACGGGGACAGGTTTTTTGTCTATGCCCAGGCAGGAGATACCACAAACCCGGCTATTTATGTTGACAATAAAGGCAATGTCGGCATGGGCACCAATTCTGTAACTGCAGGATATAAGCTGCAAATTGTGGGTGGGGCGCTTTGCGTTGATGATTCCACCTCTAATTGTCCTGCTTCACCCACTTCCGGGGCAATTTATGTTGAAAACAGTGTTGGCACAGGTAATGTTTCTGCTTTTGATATTGCCGAGTATTACCAGTCTGCCGAGGAAGTTGATAAAGGCGATATCCTGGTTGTCGGACCTGACGGAAAAGTACAAAAATCCTCTATGCCTTACCAAAATTCTTTAATCGGCATAGTCTCTTCTGATCCGGCAATTGCTATCGGAGAGAAAAACATTAACTTTGGTAAAAACCTGGGGCAAAATTTTGACCCCTTAAAGCCTTACGTGGCCCTGGCAGGAAGAGTGCCTTTGAAGGTATCAACGGAAAACGGGCCAATTGAACGGGGTGATTATTTAACCTCTTCCTCTGCTCCGGGTGTAGCCATGAAAGCTACCAGACCGGGACAAGTGATAGGAAAAGCTTTGGGCGATTTTGCTTGTTCCACCTCGGAGGAGCCAGGGCTCACCTCCGAGGTGACCGGAACGGGCTCCTCGGATGGTGGGTGTCAAGGTAAAATCAGTGTTTATATAAATGTGACTTTTGCTGATCCGGGCAATTTCTTAGCTAATTTGAGCCTTGATGATGAAGGCAATCTACTGATACCAGCTGTTAAGACTCAAAAATTGGTCATTGATGGTCCCGTGCAGCTCACCTCTACAAACAACTCTGATGCAGCTTTAGCCTTAAAGAATCTGGTTGATTTTGAGGCTTCCCATTCTGCTCGCCTCGCTGAAATTAGCGAGTCACAGCGGGCTGCTTTGGCAAGCATACAGGATTCCATTGCCACCCAATCTGCAGCTCTTGCCCAAAACCAAGATCAAACAGTCTCACTGGCTGCTCAACTTGCTTCCATCTCAGCTCAGCTTGCTAGCCAAACCTCCTCGGGGGTGGGTTCCGACTCCCCCGAGGTGAGTTTGGACCTTACTGCACCTGAGGTTCTTTTAGCCACAGGTTCTGCTCAACTAGCCAATATCAACATAACCTCTGATGCAAATATCTCCGGTAAACTTACAGCTTATGAGGCCACTATTTCTGAAACTTTCAAAGCTTTAGGCCAAACTTTCCTGGGTAATACTACCATTGCAGGAGACTTAAGCGTTGACGGGACCATGTCTGTTTCTGGAAGTTCCTTAAGTGCCTTAGGCACCCTATTCCTGCAAAATGGACCTTTGGCGGAAAAGGTTGACTTCTTTAACGGTAAGTTAACCATTGATAAAGATGGAAACATTAAGACTCTGGGTGAAGTGGCAGCAGCCTCTATTGTTACCAACAGACTGACCATTTCCAACCAGCCTGTTGCAACCTCTTCTGCTAACACCTCCGATGGTGGGACGCAGTCACTCCTCGAAGGTGGATCAGCGGTGGATGCATCTATTGGTTCAGGCAAGCTTTTAGCAGGTCAAACCACGCTGACTATCCCAACCACCCAAACTTCCCCAACCTCAAAAATCTTCTTAACCCCAAGGGCTAGTACCTCGGGGCAAGCCCTTTATATCTCCCAAACCCTGCCCGGGGAGAGCTTTACAGTTAAACTTGATAATGCTTTGGATCACAACTTAGACTTTAACTGGTGGATAGTGGAGGTCCAGTAGCTTGCAAAATAGATAGCTACATTATTTTAAAAGGCAATGATTGATAAATATGTATATTGATATAGTTAATGTCAGTTGCTTTTCAGGTGCGTATTTCTTATGGTAAAAGAAGGCTATTTTTATGGATAATTTATCGGGCATAAAAAGATTAATAAACAGTTACGGCGAAATAGGACTTAAGGCAGGAATGATTTTGGTTATCCTCTCCACTTTCTTCCTCTACACCACTATTTTTACCGAATTTTTTGACACTCCGAAATTTTTAGTGGTTTCTATTTTCACAGCCTTACTGCTTGTGGTATGGGTATTAAAATTTGCTTTTTCCGGCAAAGTTGTATTTTTACGGACTCCCCTGGATATTCCTTTACTTTTACTTTTGGCAGTAGCGATTGTATCTACTGTCTTATCTCCATCTCCGTACGTTTCCGCTTTGGGTAATCAGCTTAAAATACACGGCTCCCTTGTTAGTTTAATTATTTACGTCGTGTTTTACTTTATGCTGGTTAATAATTTAAAACCTGCAAAAGGCATCAAAGGGATATTTACTATAGCAATAATAGCTGCTCAAGTCTTAGCTGTGCTAAGCCTGCTCGGGTATGCGGGATTTAATATGCTGCCTGAGTCCTGGATGAAATTCATAAGTTTTAATCCGACAGGCTCAGCCTTTTCTACTACAGCAATCCTTGCCCTTTTAGTACCATTTATCATCATGCAGCTTTTATCTTCCTCAAAACCGGTGTCTATTATCCTTAATTCAGCATTCCTGCTTATATCAGGCGCCGCAATTGCCTTGCAGGGATCATGGGCAACATGGATAGCTGCTCTTTTTGGAGTCATCGTTACTCTTTCTGTAATTAATCCGTTAAAACACGGCATTAAAAGTCTTAAGCCTTTCACCCTGATGGGACTGGTTGTCCCCCTGGTTATTATTACCACCATAACAATACTTTCTTTTATTCCGCCGGTTGGCAAAGCTAAAAATCCAATTTATGAGAAGGCTCAGAGTTTCCCAAAAGAAATTCAACTGGGATTTTTACCTTCCTGGAAAATATCAGTGTCTGCTTTCCGCGATGTGCCTTTTTGGGGAACCGGTCCTTCCACTTACCTTTTTGATTTTACAGCTTACAAACCTGTAGAACTAAATTCCACCAAGCTTTGGAATATAAGGTTTGATTCATCTTTTAATGAATACCTGCAGGTTTTGGCAACACTGGGAGGCATTGGACTTTTGGCACTTTTGTCAATGACTGCGCTGTTTATTTCTTCAGCCTCTTCTGTCATCCTGAGCGCAGCGAAGGATCTCAAGATTGAATCTGGAGATTCTTCGTCGAGGACTCCTCAGAATGACAATCATAAAGTAGCTCTGGCTGTTTCCGGTATCGCTTTCTTCATAATACTGGCTCTGCATGCTGCTACTTTAGCAGTATGGGTGATCGGCCTTTTGATTATTGCTTCTTTCATGGTAAGTTTGGGCTTGCAAAAAAGAT
>Ga0209211_10001160_pt1 | contig 51230 bp, 51 predicted proteins | sample RifGroA2_FD_183992 | JGI IMG/M metagenome (GOLD analysis project Ga0209211, IMG submission 183992) | Groundwater microbial communities from Rifle, Colorado, USA - Groundwater A2 (SPAdes) (version 2) | ecosystem: Environmental > Aquatic > Deep subsurface > Groundwater | place: Rifle, Colorado...
AATTCGAAGAGCTCTGGAAAGATTCTGTTGATGTCAGCCAGAAATATGTTGAGACGATCCGGACAAAGACCTGGCTCAACGATACTATCACTCCCTATGAGCTTTACCTCAAATTCTTATATGAATATTTCAAGGACGATTTAAGCCAGCATGACGATATGTATATAAAATATTTGCCGGTTGAATTCAAAAAACTTGAATATCAGGAACAGGCAGTTTTGAACGCAAAAAAAATCCTTGATGAGTACGGCGGTGTTTTTATTTCCGATGTTGTCGGTCTTGGTAAAACTTATATCTCGGCCATGCTTGCTGGCCAGCTCATAAACGAGGGCAGAATTCTTGTGATCGCGCCACCGGTGCTTTTGGATAAAACTAACCCGGGATCATGGCCGAATGTGTTCAGAGATTTCAATGTACCGGCTACGTTCCGATCAATCGGAGAGCTCGAGAAAATCGTCAAAGATGGAGTTGAGCAGTATAGTCACGTGTTCGTGGATGAAGCTCATCGTTTTCGAACTGAGAATAATGCAACCTACGAAACATTGGCAGAAATTTGCCGTGGCAAGAAAGTGATTCTTGTTACTGCAACTCCCTATAACAACTCACCCAAGGACATCTTGAGCCAGATTAAGCTTTTCCAAAAAGTTCGTAAGAGCACCATTCCAAATCTCCCAGACCTTGAGCAGTTTTTTGCCAGACTGGAGAAGAAGCTCAAAAACCTTGATCGACAAAGAGATTATGCTGACTACATAAAGTTTGTTAGAGAGAACGCCAAGGAAATCAGAGAAAAGGTTCTCAAGTATTTGATGGTACGCCGAACCCGTACAGAGATTACAAAATATTTTGCCGAGGATTTAGCTTCACAAAAACTGCGATTTCCAGATATAGAAAAACCGGAAGCGGCTTTTTATGAGCTTAATGACGAGGAAGATGTTGTCTTTACCAAAACGATTGAGTTGATTGCTAAAAAATTCAAATACGCTCGCTATACTCCGATCCTTTACTACAAAGGCGAGGTTAGCCAGCCGGAGGAGTTGGCGCAACGCAACATGGGTAAATTTATGAAGATTTTACTCATCAAACGGCTCGAGTCGAGCTTCTATGCCTTCCGTAGCTCTCTCGGCCGCTTTATTCATTCCTATGAGTCATTTATTTCCGAAGTGGATAATGGCAATGTGTATGTAAGCAAAAAATACACCAATAAAATCTTTGAACTTCTTGCCGATGACAACGATGATGCGGTTGAGGCTTTAATCAATGAGGGCAAAGCCGACCGGTTGCCAAGCAAGGACTTTAAGGACGAATTCAAAAAAGACTTGCAAAGCGATTTGGATATCTTGAAAGAAATCCACCAGATGTGGACTGGTATTAACCGGGACCCGAAGCTTCTGTCTTTTATAGATAAACTCTCCACAAACCCAATCCTAAAAAAGAACAAGCTTATTGTTTTTACCGAATCAAAAGAGACGGCCGAATATCTTGCGAAAAACATTGATGCAAAATTCCCGGGCGAGACGCTTTGCTTTACTGGTGGTTCCAGTGCGGTTGTTCGGGAGCAGGTTATTGAAAACTTTGATGCTAAAGCCAGATTTCCTAAAGACGACCATCGCATTCTTATCTGTACCGAAATTTTAGCGGAAGGCGTGAATTTGCATCGTTCTAATGTGGTTATAAACTACGATCTCCCATGGAACCCTACTCGCATGATGCAAAGAGTTGGTCGTATTAACCGCGTGGATACCAAGTTCGATAAAGTCTACACTTTCAACTTTTTCCCGACTAAGCAAGCCAATGATCAAATCAAGCTCCGGGAAGCGGCCGAAGCGAAAATCAATGCTTTCCTTTCCTTGCTTGGAGGTGATGCAAATCTTCTTACCGAAAATGAACCCATTGGCTCTCACGAATTATTCAGCCGTCTAACCTCTAAAGAAATTCTTACTGGCGAGGACGAGGGAGAAGAAAGTGAGCTCAAATATCTCCATGCGATAAAAAATATCAGAGACAAAGAGCCGGATACTTTCGAACGAATCAAACATCTTCCTAAAAAATCCCGAACAGCCAAAACTGATAAAGCCAACGCCGGTCAGCTGGTGACTTACTTCCGCCGTGGCAAAATTCAGAAATTCTTTATGGCTTCCTCAGCCGAGTCTCAAGAGTTGGACTTCATCACAGCGGCTAAAACACTAGAAGCACCGAAAGACACTAAACAGCAGAAAGTAGACAGGGGGTTTTATGGATTGCTCGAACAGAATAAAAAGGCGTTTATATTTGCCACTACCGGGGAGTTGCCGGATGTAAAAATGCGAGGTGGACGGGACAGTGCCACACAAACCCTGCGGATACTCAAAGCAACTATGAAAGATCGGAGGCAATTCACCGAAGACCAAGACCTCTATCTCAAAAAGGTTATCACTCAGCTTGAGGAAGGTGGCCTGCCAAAACAAACCACAAGAGTGACTTTGCAGGCTCTCAATGCAGAAATTGGGAACCTGCCCGCGCGCGGCGCGCAGGCGGGAGGTATTAATCCGCTAAAAATTCTCTCTGTTTTGCAGAGCCACATCTCGACACGGCTTCTTGAGAGTCATTTTGCCGAAACTACCGCTGATCACTTTGGCAAGCGAGAGGTTATTCTGTCAGAGTACTTAACGAATTTATAAAAAATTATGAAAAAAATTACCACACAAGGACTGCAAATATATACATTCCAACAAAAGGAAAATGACTATATTTCGCTCACTGATATTGCAAAATACAAGAATAAGGAAGAGCCGGCAGATATAGTAAAGAACTGGATGAGAAGCCGAAGTACCATAGAATATCTCGGTTTTTGGGAGAAAATTAACAATCCAAAGTTTAAACTGGTCGAATTCGACCAGTTTAGAAACGAGGCTGGTTCTAACGGTTTTGTGCTGTCTCCACATAAGTGGATTGAGACAACGAATGCGATTGGACTTATTTCAAAATCTGGACGTTACGGAGGAGGGACTTTTGCCCACAAGGATATTGCCTTTGAATTTGCCACATGGATTTCTCCAGAGTTTAAGTTGTACTTGATAAAGGAGTTTCAAAGACTCAAAGTCGAAGAAAATGAAAGACTCATACTCGGTTGGGATGCGAAGAGGGCGTTGACTAAAATTAACTATCGAATACACACGGATTCGATAAAAGAAAATATTGTTTTGCCTCAAAAGTTATCTACAAAAGAAGCGACAAAGGTGTACGCAAACGAAGCTGATGTCTTAAATGTTGCCCTTTTTGGAATGACGGCTCAAGATTGGAAAACAAAAAATAAAAGCAAGCAGGGCAATATACGGGACTATTCCGATGTGTATCAGCTTATTTGTCTGGCTAATTTAGAGACTCTTAATTCTGAATTTATAAAAATGGAATTATCGCAAAAAGAACGATTGCTGAAATTAAATGAAATAGCAATATCACAAATGAAATCTCTTTTGGCAAATAACACTGTCAAGAAATTAAGATGATATGCAAAAAGCACAAGCACAAAGTAGCATAAAAGAAACTTTTGAAAATCCTTTTAATGAGGAGAAATTTCGGTATTTCGTTAGAAATTTGTTAAATCACATTGAAGAAGAGGATGGGCATCCGTATAGTGGACAATTTATTTCCACAGCTTTTCAACCATATATAAGTACCTTAAAAAGAATCGGTAAATACTCAGATGGCGAACACCAAATAGACATTCTTATTGTTCAGCTTAAAAAAGAAACTTCCCTTGAGCGTGCCCGTACCGCGCAAAGGAATTTTATTGCAAGGTATTTGAATGGAAGCCGAGGTGGAAAAATGAAGGATGCCGCGTTGGTTGCTTTTGTATCGCCCAACGACGCAGATTGGAGATTTTCTCTAATCAAGATGGATTATAAATTTGTTGAGGGAAAAAATAGAAAAACCAAGGTTAAGGAAGAATTTACCTTTGCTCGTCGGTGGTCTTTTTTGGTTGGTCCGAATGAACATAGTCACACTGCACAAGCAAAATTGGCTCCGATTATTGAGGATGAAGGAATGATTACTTTGGAGCGGTTGGAAGAAGCGTTTAATATCGAAAAGGTTACCAAAGAATTTTTTGAAAAATATCGCGGTTTATTCGCTGATGTCAAAGAAGCAATTGATAAGATTATTGCTTCAAACATAGAGATAAAAAATGATTTTGATGACAAGTTTGTAACTTCGGTCGATTTTTCCAAACGGCTTTTGGGGCAAATTGTTTTTCTCTACTTTCTTCAGAAGAAAGGATGGTTTGGGGTTTCTAAAGATAAAAAATGGGGAGAAGGAGATAAGAATTTTTTAAGAAATTTATTCGCAGGCAAATACCTGAAATACAAAAATTTCTATAATGAAATCCTAGAACCGCTTTTTTATGATGCGCTCGCTTTGGACAGAAGTCATCTTGACCATTGGAACGACCATTTTCAATGCAAAATTCCATTTTTAAACGGAGGGCTATTTGATAATAAATATAACTGGCACGAAACGGAAATTGAACTGCCAAATGAGCTTTTTTCAAATGACTATTTAACAAAAGAAAAGGATAAAGGCACTGGCATTTTAGATATTTTTGATCGTTATAACTTTACCGTCAAAGAGGACGAACCGTTGGAAAAAGAGGTCGCTGTTGACCCGGAAATGTTGGGAAAAGTTTTTGAGAATTTATTGGAGGTTAAAGATCGTAAATCCAAAGGCACCTACTACACGCCACGCGAAATAGTCCACTATATGTGTGAGCAGAGTCTAGTAAATTATTTAGCCACAGAACTTAATGGCAAAGTCTCAAAAGAAGATGTGGAGAAGTTTATAAAAATCGGTGAGAATGTTGTTGAACATGAAGCCGTGTCAGTCAGCAAAGAGGATAATCCTGAATATGGCGGAGACTATAAACGATTGTTGCCGGATACGATAAAAAAATTTGCCAGCGAGATTGATAATAAACTATCCACGATCAAGGTTTGCGATCCGGCTATCGGTTCCGGGGCATTTCCGGTTGGCATGATGAATGCCATTGTCAAAGCTCGTATGGTGCTAAACTCCTACCTTTGTCATTCCCGCAAAGGCGGGAATCCAGACCCCAGCAGATCGCTGTACGCCTTCAAACGCGACTGCATTCAAAACTCACTTTATGGCGTAGACATCGACCCCGGAGCCGTGGAGATCGCCAAGCTTCGTTTGTGGCTTTCTTTGGTGGTTGACGAGGATAATATTAAGCAGATCAAACCACTGCCGAACTTGGACTACAAAATCATGCAAGGCAATAGCTTGCTTGAAGAGTTCGAGGGTATCAAGCTCTTTGATGAAAAATTGATTGCCGTCATTGATACCGGTAAAGAAAAACAGCTCGAATCACTCAAACAAAAACAGGATATCTTACAAAAAGAGTATTTTGAGCTTCACTCGCAAAACAAACTTACCCCTGCCAAGCAGGCCGAGCTTAACAGTGAACTTAAAAAATTGCAGGTACAAACAAAGAGACTTAACCAGCCGGAAAAAGTAACTGTGGAAAATGCCGGCCTCTTTGATATATACAGCGAGGCCAAGAAAAAAGCGGACGATCTCAAGCGTTTACACAAGGAATTCTTTGGAGCGACTCAAAAGAGCAAGAAAGACAATATCAAAAAACAGATCGAACAGCTGGAATGGGAACTGATTGAAGCAACACTGAAAGAACAGGGCAAAATTTCCGCTCTCAAAAAGCTTGAGGAATTCAAGCGGTCAAATACCAAGCCGTTTTTCCTTTGGAAACTGAATTTCGCGGTTGAAGACAAGGGCGGCTTCGATGTTGTCATAGCAAACCCGCCATATATAAGCTATGGCTTGCGTGGTGGCCAAAAAATAACAACGCAAGAGAAGGAAACCTTAAGAAAAGCATTTCCAAATTCGGCTGAATATAAAATCAGCATGTATGCTTTATTTATGGATAAAGCTATTCAACTTGCCAGAGATAATGGCGGCGTGCAGACTTTTATTGTCCCCGATAGTTTTTTGTTAGGAAGATACTTTTCTAAAATTCGGTCGTTTATTCTTGAAAATAACAAAATTCAGAACATTTTATTACTACCGTACGGTGTTTTCGATGCGACAGTAGGCTTCTCTGTAGTTTATTGCTTCCAAAAAGTATTCAATAATCTGGAACATTTAATAGCTTCGAAATTCGCCGTGGATAATGAACAGGTTGCTAACGGTAGCTATAAGCAATTTATCTACCCACAATCTTATTTTGAACACACGAAATATAATCGCTTCAGACTTTTTTTTGAAAAGAAAACGATGGATTTAGTTATAAAAATTGAAACTGATACTCAAGAATTAATAAACTACATGCACGGACATACGGGAGTACGGTCGTTGATAGGCCAAAAAAATATTGTTGCAAAGCTTAGTGATGGTAAAACTTGGAATAAGGGCTTGATATCCGGATCGCAAGTTTTAAAATACAGGGTTTCTTATGAAGATGACTATATCAATATTGACCCAAAATTATTAAACAAAGGGGGCTGGGATTATGACATAATTCATAACCCTAAAATTTTATTAAGACAAACCGGCGATCATTTAACCGCAGCTGTGGATTTTAATGGATATTATCACTTAAATAATATCCATACATTCTCCCTAATAAACAACAAGCTAGATATTTTATTTGTTTTGGCCGTATTGAATTCTCATCTTTTTGATTTTTACTATAAAGCCATAAGTCTTGAAGCGGGGCGGGCGATGGCTCAAACCGATATTGAGACTATAGAAAGCCTGCCAATCAGGGAGGCAACGGAACAACAGCAAAAAGCATTTGTTGATCTTGTTGAGAGAATTCTCAAAATTACAGAAGCTGGGGATTACTTAGAACATACAGAAAAACAAGCTAAGGTTCGGGACATTGAACTTCAGATAGACGAGCTGGTGTATAAGCTTTACGACCTAACGGACGAAGAGATAAAAATTGTTGAAACAAATTAATATGGCAATTTTTATACCAACTGAAAATATTGAGAAGTATCAAAGCTTCGGTCAAGCCGTCAATAAAGCGGTAAAAGAATATATCGAGCCGGAATTAAAACGCTTGGGTCTAAAGGGTTTTAGTGCCGCTGGAATCGAGATTTTGTCTGACGGAACGCATAAGGTTTGCCTCGATCAGGATGTTCAAATTATGCTCGAATTCAAAAATAAGAAAATCAACCCGAGCGATACCGGCAAAGCAATCAATGTAGATTTACACGAAATTAAAGATGTTAAGTGGCATGATCAAAAAATTAGCAAAAGTTCAGCAAAAATCCTAGTTATTCATTTTAATAAGGATTGGTGGATTTGGGATGCCGATTTCAAAAAGGATAAAGAGCTTGAGGTAAAATTTAGAGTAACGACCACACACAAAATTCGTGGAGGTGGATACCTACCCCTTGGAATGCGTAGGCAGGAAAAGAAAGAGTTTTTGCAAGGTTGGCGAACAGGACTGGATAAAGAATTGCCAGCAATGTGGAAAAGACACATAACCGTATCTCAAAGATATCTGGGTGCAATGGTTTATGATGGGAATTATTTCGATCTATTCAGCCATGCTCAAGAGCTCTATGTCCTTGGCTATTACTACTCTTCTATTGTTGTTTGCCGAACGGCCGCAGAGCAAGCACTAATTCGTATTCTGGTTAAGGTTGGAAAAGGATTTGAAATATACTACCCAAAGAAAAATGGAAGAAAGCCGATGATAAAAGGCATTAGAGATTTAGTAAAAACATGTCGAGATTCAAAATTATTTCATGGTAAATATCCAATAAACAAAACGGCTGAGAAAAAATTGAATGGGATCGCTATAACGGCTAATGACTTGGTGCATCCAAAGCATGATCTCAATGCCCTTGATGTTTACAAGGGTAATGCTCTGAAATGTATGGATGGTTTGCAGTATGTCATCAAAAACCATCTAAATTTTATAAAAGATACAGGCACAGTTTCTGGTTATAAAATGTCGGTTTAGCGAAAAGACTAAGATAACAAAAAGCGAGAAATGGACAATAAAAAAATCAATTTTTTAATGAAATTCTTTGCAAGTATGTTTGTGGTGATCATCATCAAAATATATTTATGACGGATTGGATTACTAACACAGATATTAAAAATATTTTAAATAATGGACAGTTATATAGAAAAATCTGACCTTGCTAAAATCAAACCAAAAATTGAGAGCAAAGAAATTCAGATATTTAGCTACGATAATTAACAAAAATATTTTATGTCCAACTACTACAACCCCAATCGAGGCGAGGCATGGAACTACGGAGGGAAAAACTGGAAGCTTTCTCGCTCCAAAATTGATTTATTTAAAGAGTGTCCACGATGTTTCTATATTGATAATAAGCTTGGAGTAAAGCGAGTACCTGGATTTCCTTTTTCTATAAACAGTGCGGTGGACTATCTGCTCAAACAAGAGTTTGATTCGTATCGTGTAAAAAATGAGCAACATCCGCTTCAAAAAGAATACGGCATAGATGCTCGACCTATGTCTCACGCTGAACTTGATGAATGGAGGAGAAATTTTGGCGGTATTAGATATCTACATAAGCCAACAGGTCTTTTGGTCACCGGTGCGATTGACGATTTATGGATCAACGGAAAAGACGAATATATTGTTGTTGATTATAAAGCCACAGCAAAGGACGAGGCAGTAAAAGAATTAGATAAAGAGTGGCAAGATGGCTACAAGCGACAAATGGAAGTCTACCAGTGGCTACTGCGACAGAATGGGCTGAAAGTTTCTGATATCGGATATTTTGTTTACTGCACTGGAAAAATGGACCGGCAAGCTTTTGATAAGCGTATTGATTTTGACGTGAATTTGATAGAATACAAAGGAGATGATTCGTGGGTAGAAAAAACCTTGTTTGAAATTAAGAAATGTTTGGACAGTGCAATACCGCAATCCGGCGAAAGCTGCGACCATTGTGCGTATTGGAATTCCCGAAGACAATTTGAGAAATAATTTATGGAAACCGAATCAAAACAACAAATTCGTGAACGGCGGGAAGAGATTGAACGGGAGCTCGTAGATATCTCAAAGAAATGTTCTCGGCGGTATCTCCCCGGCAGAAAAATTATTAGAGCATCATAATAAAATTCAAAAAAAATATGGACAAAAACAATCAAATCATTATCTATAATACTCAAGACGGACAGACAAAGATCGAGGTAAAAATGAAAGATGATACCGTTTGGCTTAGCCAGAAACAGATGGCTGAACTTTTTGACTGTACTGCAGATAACATCAGTTTACATTTGAAAAATGTTTTTAAAGAGGCTGAATTAAGTGAAAATTCAGTTACCGAGGAATCCTCGGTAACTGCTTCTGACGGCAAAAATTACATCGTAAAACATTATAATTTAGACGCAATTATTTCTGTCGGCTATCGCATCAATTCTATTCGCGGCACGCAATTTCGCATCTGGGCGACTCATAAATTGAAGGAATACATTGTTAAAGGTTTTGTTATGGACGACGAGCGTTTGGTTGAAGGTCGTGTCCGCAAAACCTATTTTGAAGAATGGGAAGATAGAATCAGAAGAATCCGAACTTCAGAAGCGAATTTTTATCAAAAAGTTAGAGATGTGTTCGCAACGAGCGCGGACTATAATCCGAAATTGGATTATGCCAAACAATTTTTTGCCACAGTGCAAAATAAATTTCATTTTGCGATTACCGGCTTAACAGCGGCCGAAATAGTCCATAGTCGCGTAGATTGTTCCAAGGAAAATTTGGGACTTACCAATTGGAAAGGCGAGATTATTACTCGCGAGTAGGCGGAAATTGCTAAAAATTATTTGCAAGAGCTGGAATTGAAGCGGCTGAATTTATTAGTTGAACAGTTTTTATCTTTCGCTGAACTGCAAAGTGTTGAACGAAGAGTGATGTATATGAAAGATTGGATTGTTAAATTGGATGATTTTTTGGTTTTGAACGATAAGGAAATTTTAGACAATTCTGGCAATGTGTCGCACAAAGAAATGGAGCAAAAAGTCCGCGAGGAATTGACGAGGTTTAATCAAAAGCAGTTAAAATAATGAGTGTTTTATTATTCAACAGCGCAAGCATTTGATTATTTTTTGTTTTATATATATATCGCTACAATATGAATCTCAACAACACTCTCAAACTAATCATCGCCATCGTAGTCTCCGAACTTGCCGGCATTATCGGCTCGGTCTTTACCACTCCATCAATCGCCGGCTGGTACGCCGGGATCGTCAAACCGGCTCTCAATCCTCCGGCATGGGTATTTGGACCGGTCTGGACGACACTGTTTGCTCTCATGGGCATATCGGCGTTCATGATCTGGAGAAAGGGCATGGATCGCAGGGATGTAAAAATCGCCCTCGTCATATTTCTCGGCCAGCTGGTCTTGAACACGCTTTGGTCAATTATCTTTTTTGGTTTGCATAGTCCTGGCGGCGCGTTTATTGAGATTGTATTCCTTTGGTTCGCCATTCTCGCCACGATCATCGCTTTTGCAAAAATCTCCCGGCCGGCCGCATGGCTTCTCGTGCCGTATATCCTTTGGGTAAGTTTTGCCGGATACTTGAATTATGAGATTTGGATGTTAAATTAAGGAACGAAATGAATATGGCAAGACATAGGAATAAACACAAACAATCAAGTACTCATCTTACAAGCGCCCATCTTAAAAGAAAGGTCTTTGTCGCTATGTCCGGCGGCGTTGATTCGTCGGTCGCGGCGGCGTTATTGGTCAGGGCCGGTTATGAGGTAACCGGAGTTTTTATGATCAATTATGATGAAATGTCCGATTGTCATTCCGACCGAAGGTCGCCCGAAGCGACCGTAGTGGAGGAATCCCTTGACCATTGCGGCATGGGTCAAGAGATCCCTCGACTCCGCCGCGGCTCCGCTCGGGATGACAATATGGAGCGTTGCTGGACGTTTGATTATCGCGATGCCGTGCGGGTGGCTGCGCATCTTGGGATTCCGCTTCTTAAACTGAATTTTACAAAAGAATACAAAAAATTTGTGTTGGATTACATGTATAAGGAGTATGAATCCGGCAGGACACCGAATCCGGATGTTTTGTGCAATAAGTTTGTAAAGTTTGGGGCATGGCTTGAGAAGGCGCGGGAGCTTGGATTTGATAAACTGGCGACAGGACACTACGCACGCCTTGAGGCGGAAATTCGAAATTCGAAATTCGCATTTCTTGAACGAAGTGAAAAAATTCGAAACAAATCTCAAAATTCAAAATCCAAAATTAAATTGATCTCATCCAAAGACACTGACAAGGACCAGACTTATTTCCTTCATCAGCTTACGCAAGACCAACTCAGGCATGTTTTGTTTCCAATCGGTGATTATACCAAAAAAGAGGTGCGCGCGATGGCGAAGAAGTGGGGTTTGCCAACGGCAGACAAGGAGGAGAGTATGGGCATTTGTTTTATTGGCGAAGTGCCAATGAAGGAGTTTTTGATGAAAAAAATTAAACCGCGAATTGGAGATATTATGTTGTCATCAGGAGAGGTTGTTGGACAACATGAGGGGGTGGCTTTTTATACGACAGGGCAAAGGATAGGCGTGAAAAATCCAAAATCCAAAATCCAAATGTCAAATCAAATCCAAAATCCAAATGTCAAATCATTGTTTGTTGTAGATAAGATAGTCAGTGCTAATACATTAGTTGTAGGCTACGATGATGATTCATTGCTTTATAAAAAAGAAACTGACGTAACCGGCATAAATTGGATCGCTGGACGGCCGCCTAAATTTCCGTTACAATGTGAGGTGCGGCTGCGCCATCGCCAGCCATTGCAGAAATGTACAATTAACGTAGGGGCGAGAGGCCTCTCGCCCACACACGTGAAATTCGCTAAACCCCAGCGGGCTGTTACGCCCGGCCAGTTCGCGGTATTCTACAAAAAAAGCGAATGTTTGGGGGGAGGGGTAATAGAATAGCAAATGAGTATGACTGTAACTATAGGCATCATTGGAGCGGGATTAATTTTACTGGCTTTTATTTTACAGCAAACGCATGTTTGGAAAAATGATGATTTTGTTTACGATTTTGTAAACTTTATCGGCGCTGTATTGTTGGTGATATATGGAGTGCTTATAAAAGGTTATCCGTTTGTTGTTCTGAATTCTATTTGGGCAATTGTTTCATTGAGGGATGTATTTATTGATTTGCGTAAAAGTAAGAAATTACTGTGAATGACAGAAAGGCAAGTTTCGTAATTCAAAAAATTATGCTCACCTCTCGTGATCTCCGTCAAAAATACCTAGATTTTTTCAAATCAAAGGGTCACACCATAATCCCTTCTGCTTCACTTATTCCGGAAAATGATCCAACAGCGCTGTTCACGACTGCGGGTATGCATCCGCTCGTGCCGTTCTTTTTGGGGCAAGAGCACGCGGCTGGAAAGCGTCTTACTAATGCGCAGAAGTGTATTAGAACCGTAGACATTGATGAAGTTGGTGACAGCAGTCATTTGACATTTTTTGAGATGCTTGGCAATTGGTCGCTTGGGGATTATTTTAAAAAGGAAACAATTGCGTGGAGTTGGGAATTTTTGACCTCGCCAAAGTATTTGGGTATTGATAAACGAAAATTATCTGTAACAGTTTTTGGAGGCGATGAACGATATCCTCATATACCAAAAGATGACGAGACGGCAAAGATTTGGTTGGCAATTGGATTGCCGGAAGATAGAATCGCCTATATGCCGGGCGGAGTGTTGGAGCGAGAGGATAACTGGTGGGGACCCGCGGGCATGACCGGTCCTTGCGGCTCGTCAACGGAAATGTTTTATTGGCAAGGAAAAACAGAATTTCCGCCTGAAGGGAGTAACCCTGGCACAGACAAAGAGGGTTGGTTAGAGATATGGAATGATGTATTCATGCATTACAACAAGAAGGATGACGCCACTTTTGAGCCGCTTGAACAAAAAAACGTGGATACGGGCATGGGGCTTGACAGAACGATTCGTATTTTGAACGGCTTCGCGGATATATTTCAAATTGATACGTTGTGGCCGTTGATTTTAAAAATAGAAGAGATATCCGGCCGTGAATATGTTGAGAGTGTTGAGGTGACGCGTTCCATGCGCATTATCGCGGATCATGTTCGAGCCGCCGCAATGATAATGGGTGATGACAGGGGAGTGGCGCCGAGTAATGTTGATCAAGGCTACGTGGCGCGGCGTTTGATTCGCCGCGCGGTGAGGCATGGGCATCTCATCGGTATAAAAGAAAACTTTGGCACACAGATAGCGGAGAAGGTTATTGAAATTTTTTCTGATGTATATCCGGAAGTGGAACGCGACAAGGAATTTGTGTTTAACGAGATGGCCAAAGAAGAAAGCAAGTTTCGCAACACTATTGAGCAGGGGATAAAAGAATTTGAGAAATTGGTGAAAGGTTTTAGAATCGCGTTTGAGAAAACAGGCAAGCTGGTAAATCAAATTTCCGGCAAGCAAGCTTTTAAGCTGTATGACACTTATGGATTTCCACTTGAAATGACGCAGGAATTGGCAGTGGAGAATGGGTTGACAGTGGATGTGGAAGGATTCCACGAAGCGTTTAAGGCGCATCAAGAGCTGTCTCGCGCCGGAGCGGAACAAAAATTTAAAGGCGGGCTGGCTGATTATGGCGAGATGTCGGTCAAATACCATACTGCCACGCACCTGCTCCACGCCGCCCTTCGCAAAGTTTTGGGCGAGCATGTATTCCAAAAAGGAAGCAACATCACTGTCGAGCGCCTGCGTTTTGATTTTTCTCATCCGGAAAAGATGACTGATGAGCAGAAAAAGACGGTGGAAGATATGGTTAACGCCGCTATCGCGCGCGACTACGTTGTTTCTTGGGAAGAAATGATAGTTGAAGAGGCTAAAAATAAAAAAGCGATCGGCTTGTTTGAGAGCAAATACGGTGAAAAAGTAAAAGTGTACACCGTTGGCGATCCCACGCAATCTCCAACCGGAAATCCGTCTACTCCGACATTCAGCAAAGAAATCTGTGGCGGTCCGCATGTGGAAAGCACGGGAACGTTGGGAAAGTTTAGAATTGTAAAGGAAGAAGCGGTTAGCGCCGGGGTGAGGAGGATAAAGGCGGTACTGGAGTGAAAAATTCAATGATAATATCAAATGTCAAATTTCCAATGTCAAACAAATGTCAAATAACAAATGTCAAAGGTCGAATGCTATTTTTTGACATTTGACATTTATAATTTGACATTGATTTGAAATTGGATATTGGATATTTGACATTACATACCTGTTTAGGGCTTAGATTTTAGTGTTTTGAATATATTAGTTATAGGCATTACAAGGCATCTATGCCAACCAGTTTAATCACCCGCCTCTGGTCTCTCCGCCATCAATTCGCCAGGTATTTTATCGTGGGCGTCTCGGCGTTTGTTTTGGACATGGCGACTCTGTATGGTTTGAAAGAATATTTGGGGTTTGACGCGCGGCTGGCCGTGGCCATAAACCAGATTATCGTTTTAAGTTATATTTTTTTCTTAAATAAATTATGGTCATTTCAGGCCAGAGGCGCTGTGGCCATGCAAGTGTCACGTTACATCATATTGAGCCTAATAAATTATGTTATAGCCATTGGTTGGATGTGGATATGGAATAAATGGCTCGGGTTTAATTACTTAGGGGTGAGGATCGCTAACATAACTTTGTCAATATTTTGGAATTTCTTGCTGTATAAATATTGGGTGTACAGGCAACCCGTAACCCCCAACCCGTAGCTCTTGGCCTATTTCAGCCAAAAAAAAGTTCGGTCAGGCTGTGTACGGTTGCCTCTTGACTAAATATTAATTTTTCGCTAAACTATTCACATAACTAATTTATTGAGCAATGTCTAACAAAGACACCATTGAAATTAGAGGGGTTGTGGAGGAGCTTTTGCCGGCGGGCATGTTCAGGATTAAGCTGGAAAGCGGACAGGGCATAGTCGGGCATTTGTCCGGTAAAATGAGAATGAACAAAATCCGTCTGTTTATTGGAGATCAGGTTAGAGTGGAGATGACCCCTTACGATTTAACCAAGGGACGAATAACGTTTAGATTTTAAAATATCAACCATTGCGGTGTAGTCTGATCGCCTCGCGCTTTCCGGTTCTATGTCCGGCGCGAGAGCCGTTGGGCGCTGATATCGCGGCAGTGGTTGGTATTTTATGTTAACAGAATTTCGCTTTTATCTACAGACGTAAAACTACAGCTAAACCCTCAAATATGAAGGTTAAAGCCTCTGTCAAGAAAATGTGCATGAAATGCAAGGTCATACGCCGCAAGGGTAGAATTGTGGTAATTTGTGATAATCCAAAACATAAACAGAGACAAGGATAATCTTATTTTTTTATGCGTATCGCAGGTACAAACATTCCGGATCAGAAAAGAATTGTAGTGTCGCTTACATATATTTTTGGTGTTGGTCTGACTTTGTCTAAGAAAATTTTACAGAGCGCCGGCATCAGCGAAGACGCGAGAACAAAAAATTTATCAGTGGAAGAGGCCGATAAACTCCGCGCCATTGTGGAAAAGGGTTATAAGGTGGAAGGCGATCTGCGACGCGATATTATCGGCAATATCAAACGATTAAAGGACATTAAAAGTTACCGCGGCATTAGACACATGAAGCACTTGCCCGTACACGGCCAAAGGACAAAGACAAATTCCCGAACCGTGCGCGGCAATGCGCGAAAAACCATGGGCAGCGGCAAGCGACCGCCAACAAAGAAGATGTAAAATCGAGTTATCAATATGAATGACAACCAAACTGTACAATCTACAGCAACAACCGCGCCTTTAGTTATGGTAGACAGCAAAGCCGGAGCCGGAGCAAAAGTCGCCAAAAAAGGCAAAAAGAAATTGGCCAGGCAAGTTCCGCATGGAAATGCCTATATCCAGGCGTCCTATAACAATACCATTGTCAGTATAGCTGACCCGAATGGCAATGTGTTGGGCTGGGCATCGGCCGGTATGGTTGGGTTTAAGGGGCCAAAGAAATCAACTCCTTACGCGGCCAGCGTGCTGGTCAAGAATCTGATGGAAAAAATCGGAGCTTATGGCGTAAAGGACGTGCATGTATTTGTAAAAGGCATCGGCGGAGGAAGGGAGTCAGCCATCCGGGCGCTAAACATAAATGGTCTTAACGTTTTGTCAGTTAGCGATGTGACGCCAATTCCCCATAACGGATGCCGAGCGCCAAGAAAGAGACGAGTGTAACGAAGTTATAAAGTTCATAAAGTTATAAAGTTCATAAAGTACATATATCGTAACTTTATAACTATAAACTTCATTACTTTATAACTTTATAACTTTATGAACTTTTTAACTTAGTTATGTCCAGAACAATCGGAGATCAATGTGCCAGTTGCCGTACCGCGGGTGAGAAACTGTTTCTCAAGGGAGACAGATGCGCGGGGCCTAAATGCGCGATAGTTCGCAGAAGCGATCCGCCCGGAGTGCACGGCAAAGCCAGAAAATCCAGAAAGGTATCGGGCTACGGCAAACAATTGCGCGAAAAACAAGAAGCCAAGAGCGTCTACGGTCTTCGTGAACGCCAGTTCTCCAACTATGTGCGCGAAGCATCCAGAAAGACAGGCGACACGAGCAAGTTCTTGCTGACGTATTTAGAGTCCAGATTAGATAATGTTATATATAGAATGGGTTTGGCCAGCTCCCGGCCGGCCGCGCGTCAGATGGTTGGCCACGGCCACATTGAAGTGAACGGAAAGAAAGTTGATATCCCTTCTTTTCAGGTAAAGGTGGGGGATGTGGCGGGGCTCAGAGAATTGAAGAAAACTAAAGCGTTGCATCAGAACATTTCCGATCGGCTATCAAAAGTGGAAGCTCCGGCATGGATGAGCGTTGACGCGAAAAAGGCATCCTCAAAAATTTTGAACACGCCGATAATTGAAAATCCTTCGTTTAACGCCAAATCTATAATTGAGTTCTATTCCAGGTAAATATAACTAAGTAAACCTATGGAGAACCTATTGCTCCCATCAAAAGTAGAGTTTCTGCCGGGTGAGACGCCATTTATCGGGCGAGCGGTGGTTACGCCGTGCTATTTTGGTTATGGCACCACTCTCGGCAATACTCTTAGGCGAGTTCTTTTATCCTCGTTGCCCGGCGCCGCGGTGGAAGCGTTCAAGATTAAGGGAGTACAGCACGAGTTTAGCGCGATTGATGGGGTGAAGGAAGATATTGTCCAGATTATACTTAATCTTAAACAGTTGGCGCTCAAAGTTTTTGTTGATGAACCGGTGGTGCTTACGATATCCAAGAAAGGACCCGGTGTTGTAACTGCGGCTGATATTGAAAAAAACGCCAATGTTGAAATTGCCAGCGGAGACGCTGTAATTGCGACACTAACGGCCAATAAGACATTTGAGATGGAAATAATCGCGGGACGCGGCCGAGGCTACAAGCCGGCCGAAGAAAAGGACAGGCAAAATTACGATTTGGGCACCATAGTCATTGATTCGCTGTATACGCCGGTAAGGGATGTCGGTTATAGCGTGGAATATACTCGTGTCGGCGATATCACCAACTTTGAAAAGCTGATCTTGAACATAGAGACAAATGGCACTATCAGCCCTCGCGACGCGGTACAGCAGTCCGCGCAAATTCTTATGGATCATTTTGCCATTGTGCTTCAGGGCGCCGGGGAAGAAAAAAATGAAGTCGGACAAATTGATGAGTCTGAACAGCCAGCCGAAGAGCCTGTTACCGAAGAAGTTGAAGAGGCTAAAGTGAAAAAAGAAACAAAAGTCAAAAAAACTGCGGCTGTCAAAAAGAAGAAATAAAGAATTCTATTGTATGCGACACCAAAAGAATAAAGTAACGCTAGACCGCACCGCCTCCGCCCGCCGATCGCTGTTGGCCAATTTAGCCGAGAGCCTGATTATTTATGAGCGAATTATCACTACCAAAGCCAAGGCAAAAGCGGTGGAAAAAGTGGTGGATCAGTTGATAACCACCTCAAAGAAAAAGGACTTGGCTTCGCGCCGCAAACTGCAAAAATATTTATACACCGAGAACGTTGTTAAAAAGTTAATGGAAGAATTAAGCGGACGATACGCGGAGAGAAAAGGCGGCTATACCAAAATTTATTTGATGGCTCCAAGAAAAGGCGATGGAGCGGAACAGGCGATGGTTGAGCTGGTGTAAGATAATCCGAATCTACAAATTCTTATCCGAATCTACGAACATCCGCAACCTACAAACATTATGAATAAGCAAAAAATAAAGAGAGACACAGTGCGAGTGGACGCTTCGCAAGAAACCGTTGGCCGTGTGGCATCGCGGATAGCCAGTTTTTTGATCGGCAAGACAAAAGTAGGTTATGTGCCATATATAGATTCTGGCGCCAAGGTTGTGGTAATCAATATCGCCCAGGTTCATTTTAGCGGCAAGAAGGCGACTCAAAAGGTGTATCGCCATCACAGCATGCATCCAGGCGGACTTAAGGAAGAGACCGCCAAGAAACTGTTGAAAGAAAAACCGGAAGAAGTAATTCTTCATGCCGTTTGGAAAATGCTTCCTAGAAACAAATTCCGCGAGGAACGCATGAAGCGGCTATCGTTTAAATAAGCGAACTATGACTAAAATCACAAAACAACCAGACGTGTACCGATCAATCGGACGCCGCAAATGCGCGGCCGCCCGAGTTAAAGTGGATAAGGGAGCCGGCGCTATTACTGTAAACGGAGTTGCTTACACCCAATATTTTCCGTACTTTGAATGGCAACAGATAGTATCGGCGCCGCTTAAAGCGCTCTCTAAAGAAAAAGATCTGGATATATCGGTGCGCGTGGTTGGAGGCGGAAAGAAAGGCCAGGCCACCGCGGTTCAGCACGGCATCGCTCGCGCCTTGATTTTGTGGAATGAAGATTTCAAAAAAACGTTAAAATCCTTGGGATTCCTCACTCGCGACGCGCGCGTGAAAGAGCGAAAGAAATTCGGCTTGAAAAAGGCGCGCCGAGCCCCGCAATGGGCCAAGAGATAACACGGATTACACCGATTATTAAACTGTAGAGACGGTCGCCTAAGGCGACCGTCTTTGGTTATGGTAGAGATCCATTATCATTGCTAACAAGCGTCCAGCAGTGTACAATATGAACATTATGTCCTACACTGTCGCGCAAAACACCTCTTTCTTGACCATATCTTCGGTAATGCAGAAGATAATTTCTTTCGCGTACTTTACGTTGATTGCCAGGTTTATCGGGGTGGAGAATACGGGGCAGTATTTTTTTGCCATTACCTTCACGACTATTTTCGTGGTGCTGGCCGACTTTGGGCTGGCGCCGGTGTTGACGCGCGAGGCGGCGCGGTACCCGGAAAACTCCGAAAAGTACGTGAACACTGTTTTGTGGTCAAAATTCTTCTTTGGCTTGGCGGCTTACGTTCTGGTCGCGGCCATTGTAAACATCGCGGGCTATCCGGCCGATACCAAGTTATTAGTATATCTGTCCGGAGTTACAATGTTCTTTGACAACATGCATTCGGCTTTCTATAGCATTTTTAGAGCACGCAAGAATTTGCGTTATGAAGCGTACGGGATCACCGCTTCGCAGTTTATCACTTTGGTCATTGGCACAGTGGCGCTTTTTAAACATTGGCCGCTCGTCAGCTTGATCGCGGCCTACACCATTCCGAGCATACTAAACACCATCTACGCCGCGTATTTCGCGCGCAAAGTGTATGGGTTGAGATACAAGCTGGCATGGGATAAACAAATTTTTGGTTTGTTTTTCCGCATGGCCGTGCCCTTCGCGCTAGCTGGTTTCATTGGGAGATTGTATGCTTACAGTGATTCGCTCATTATGTCCAAAATTCTGTCGCGCGAGGCGCTGGGGCTGTGGAGCGTGCCTTACAAAATCACGTTCGCGTTTCAGTTCATCGCCACCGCGCTCGTGGCCAGCGTTTATCCGGTGTTCAGCAGTTTGTATATTCAAGATAAGGCTAAGATAAGCGAGCTTTTTGAAAAGTCATGGAAATATCTTTTTATAATCGTCTTTCCGCTCTCTTTTGGGATAATGGCAATCGCCGAGCCGACAATTGTTTCGCTGTTCGGCGAGTCTTATAGAGCATCAGTCTGGCCGTTACGGATACTGCTTGCCAGCCTGATATTCGGCTATCTCTCGTTTATCACAGGGGCATTGCTCAATGCCGTAAACAGGCAAAGAATACAGACAACGCTTATCGGCGCGGCGCTTGGAGTTAATGTGGCTCTTAATCTGATTTTTTTACAAAGATACGGAATAATCGCGGCGGCCGCGGCGGCTTTGTTAAGCAATATTATTCTTTGCGTTGGCGGTTACATTTTTGTCAGCCGTTCAATTGCTCTGCGCCATTCATCTATCGTCGCTTCGCTAAACAGAACCTTCTGGCCCGGAGCAATAATGGGAATCGCAAGCTATTTACTGACGTTCAAACTGCATTTTATATTGGTCATTCCAATCGCGGCCGCGCTGTACGCCGCGCTCCTGTTCGCGACTGGCGGGATGAGTGTGGAGATGGCGAGGATTGCGTTGCAGAAGGCGGGAATCATGTCTGGATTAAAAGGAAGAATATAAGCAGATAATCAATGTCAAATTTCCAATTTCCAATGTCAAATAAATGTCAAAATCCAAATTTCAAATGCCAAATCAAATCCAAAATCCAAATGTCAAACACATTGTCATCCCCACGAAAGTAGGGATCCAGGCCGTTCATAGTTTAGGCACTGCCGATATGGCCTAGATTCCCGCTTTCGCCTGCCTGCCGATAGGCATGGCGGGAATGACAGCGGTAGTGGTTATTTGAACTTTAGTCATTTGAACTTGATTTGGCATTTGAAATTTGGATTTTGACATTTTATCTAGGTAGTTGCAAACTATCCTTTCTAAAGTATCATCGTATTTATGAAGACACTATTAATTACCTTGGAATATCCTCCCCAAATCGGCGGTATCGCCTCGTACGTTTTTAACGTGGCGGCGCATTTGCCGAGCGAGGAAGTAGTGGTGTACGCGCCGAGGATGAAAGAAGATAAAGAGTTTGATGAGAAAAATGGCTGGAAGGTTATTCGCAAAAAACCGGAGTTTTCTTTTTTGTGGCCTAAATGGCTAAGGCTTTTGTGGCAGGTGTGGAGAATTGTAAAACGAGATCAGATTAAAATGATTCAAGTTCATCATGTTCTTCCGGTTGGATATGTCGCGTATGCCGTTAAAAAAATATTAGGCGTTCCTTACACGCTTTTTTTTCATGGCACGGATGTGGAAATAGGCACCAGGAGCTGGTTCAAAAGGAAAATGGTGACGATGGTTTGCGAGTCAGCCGCTATAATAGTAGTAAACAGCGAGTTTTTGAAAAATAAACTTCTGGAAAGGGTAGAGAGGGTTGAAGGTAAGATTGTGATTTTGAATCCATGTCCCGGAGAACAATTTTTCCAACTGGTTCAGCCCGAGAGATTATCTAGCCTCAAATCCCAGCTCGCGCTGGAAGGGAAAAAGGTCATTTTAACTGTGGCGCGCATGAGCGAAGGCAAAGGCTACCCGCGTCTGGTTCGGCTTTTGCCCCAAATATTGCAACGCGTACCAAATTTGGTGTGGCTGGTCATCGGCGATGGACCGAAGAAAAAAGTTGTCATTGATCTGGTACAAAAGTATTATTTGCAAAACGTAACACGGTTCATGGGCACTGTCCCATACGAGGAATTACCGCGCTATTATCAACTAGCAGACTTATTTGTGCTCTTGACTCACCCGGATGAATCCGCGGAAGAAGGCTGGGGAACGGCTTTTTTGGAGGCCTCGGCCTCGGGCATTCCCGTTGTGGCGGGGCGCGTGGGAGGTGTGGAGGAATCAGTGCAAAATTTGGTTACCGGCTTGGTTGTGGATGTGTACCAAGATGAAAGCATTATCGCCGCCGTGAGCGACCTTTTACGCAAGGAAGACTACGCCAAGAAAATGGGCGAGGCCGGGAGAGTGAGGGCGGGGAAGGAGTTTAGGTGGGAGAGGGAGGTAAGAAAAATTAACTCGATGCGAATCTACGAATAAATGCGAATATAGCGAATACAGATTAATATGTCGGACGGAGGGAACAAGATAATTTACCCAGAAATAAGCTATGCCATTAATTGTATTCTATTCGCTGTCCACAACGAATTAGGGAGATATTGCAATGAAAAACAAATTTGTGACCGGATAGAAATATATCTAAAGCAAAAAAATATATTATATCGTAGGGAGGTTGTTCTAGATCAAAGTTTTGATGGAGAAATGAAAGGTAGAAATCGCATTGATTTTATTATTGGAAACACGATAATTTTAGAAATAAAAACCGTTGATTTTCTTAGTAAGGACCACTATTTTCAGTTAAGGCGTTATCTGCAGGCAGGTAATTTAAAATTAGGCATCCTTGTCAATTTTCGAGAAAAACGTCTTCACCCGCGACGCATCTTAAATTCAAATCAAGTCCAAAGTAAGTAGTATTCGCTATATTCGCATTTATTCGTAGATTCGCATCGAGTTATTATGATCAGCGTCATCATCCCCATCTACAACCATGCCTTCACGCTAAAGCAAAGCGCGCAGTCTTTGATAATGCAAACCTATCGTCCGCTGGAAGTGATTATGGTCAATGATGGGAGTACAGATGGTTCGGGGTTTGTGGCAGAGGAGGTCAAAGAGACATTGACTGGCAACGGCATTCGCGCTTCCGTGCTCCGCCAACAAAACAAAGGCGCGGCTGCCGCGCGGAATAGGGGATTTAGAGAAGCTAAAGGAGATTTTGTAATTTTTTGGGACGCGGACACTATTGGCAAACCGGAGATGTTAAAAAAAATGGCTGATATCCTCGTTATGCATCCTCGCGCCAGCTACGCGTATAGCAGATTTAAGTTTGGTTGGAAAACAATAAAAAGCCACGAGTTTGACACCGACTTATTGAAGAAGATGAACTATATTGATACCACTTCATTGATACGGCGGACTGATTTCTCGGGCTTTGACGAATCGTTGAAACGTTTTCAAGATTGGGATTTATGGTTGACTATGCTGGAGCAGGGGAAAACCGGTATTTTTGTTCCGGAAGCGTTGTTTAAAAAAATCACGGAAGGAAGAAAAGGAATGAGCAGCTGGATGCCGAGTTTTTTGTATCGTCTGCCGTGGAAGACTAGGAAAGTGAAGGAGTATGAGAGGGCGAGGATGGTGGTGATGACGAAGCATGGGTGGCCCATTTCCCCCCTGTGAGGGGGGTAGGGGGGTGTGAGCTACTGAGAGTATTAATACACATTCCATTAACGTCAATTGTCGGCTCACGCAACTTCACATCCCCCTGCTCGTTCCTCGCGCCCCCCTCATAGGGGGGAGCTACGATGCCACCAATTCGACAATAACAAATACGCCACAACATAAGGTTATGGCGTATTTTTGTTTACAATCCGCGTAATCCAATCAAATCAGTGTAAACAATTTCTTTAGAATCTAAAGTGGATGACGGCGCTCGAGAACGAGGAAAGGCGGGACCGTCAGAGCCACACTGTTACACGCCTCCCCGCCACCACTTGCAGCCCCTACCGAGCTTCTGTCCACCGCTCTTAGAGTGGATCGTGACCGGTGCCTTGTGCTTGTTGTCCAGCCTGTCTAGCTTCTTGTGGAGAAGTCGGAGTTTCCTCGTGATCGGCCGAAGGCTGTTCGTCGAAAGATCCGCGATAGCGGATTCTAGTTCGATGAACAACTCAACGAGCTGATCGGCATTCCGTGTACGGTCGTAGAGTAGTGCGATGTTGAGGAAGACACCTCTCGCAGTGACTTTTTTGTTGCCCCACAGGTTGGTCCCACGGTAAATCATGTCACGGAGCACCTTGGAACGAAAACGCAGGTCCTCCGGCAGACAAGTGATCAACCCCGTGGTATTCCTGAGCCACTGACGAGCGTCCATAGATCCCTCATTCGCGCGGGGAAAAGAGCCGTAGGCTCGGTCCGCGCAGGTCAAAAAAAGGTCAACGTGTGGATTGACTGGATCCCCGTTTTCGCGGGGATGTCAAAAAACGTTAGCCGCTTTTGGACTTGCGTGGACACTAGCCGCGCAGTATTTGAGCCCCGAAAAACGCTTAACTGGCGTGTTCGGGGTGAGTGCCGTCCACCTTAGATTCTAATTTGGCTAAATTGTGCAAAGAACGAGGAAGCATAGCACAATTTAGCACAACTGTCAAGAACACAATGCCCATCACATGGAATAGGGCGGGGGAAGTTAGGTTGATGACGAGAAGGGCGGTAAATGAAGAATAGAGCCCTGCGGAAGCTGGTTTTATTTTGTGTAAATGATAAGCGATAAATAATAATAACGTTAACCAAACGATAAGACCGACAATCCCCATTTCTGCAATTATTTCCAAATACCCCCAATCAAAATGCGGGGTGGTTACTTCCTGCTTAAAAATCGGGCTGTACACTGTTACCGTGTCCCCAAGTCCGGCGCCGAGTATCGGATTTGATTTTATTTTTTCTAGAATTTTTGGCAACAGCAACATTCTAGAGAGGGAGCTCTCTTCAATGTTTGGCGCGATCACGCTCTGGAGCCGCAGCCCAAACAATTCCCATCCCAAACTTTGTCCGCGGCTAGCGGCCAGGTGAATTGCGGTGAATGAAATAACAAGAGTTGCCAAAGTCGCGGCGGAGTACAAAAGCCAGCGTTTCCAGTAGATTTTTTTGAACAAGAAAATAAGTCCCACTGCTAGCGCCAGCATGTAGATGCGGGTGAGGTTTATTGAAAGGATCGTGATAAGCAGAAAGAGCTGACCCAATAGTAGAGTCGTTGTCCCCCCTGTGAGGGGGGTAGGGGGGTGTGAGGTTGCGTTAGCCGTACAATTACCGATTACGGAATGTGTATTAGTGTTCCCGGCGGCTAACACCCCCCTACCCCCCTCACAGGGGGGAGCTACGTTAGCGCTTTCCGAGAAGAAGTTGTGATGGCGTGTGTTATTTAAAATTTTTGACACTAACAATATAATCACTGGCGTCAACAGCAGATGTTCGTTTAATACCAATCTATAAAATCCCAATCCTACGTCAGTGATTTTTCCCAGCGCTATGTCGCGGTACCAGTGGTAGTAGGAGCCTTGAAGTTCAAATATGCCGGAAGAGAATCCGATGAAGGTTAATAAAATAAGCGTCGCGTTTCCAATGATGGCAGCCGTTATTGCGTTCCAGGCGAATCGCTTAAATTTATCGGAATTAAGTAAATTTATAAGTGGAAACGCGTAGAGAAAAAAGAAATATGGAAGAGTATCGGCGATGATCAACCTCAACTCATGGCCATTATAATATCCCCGCAACGCGAACATGCCGGCGATGGATATGATGATAACAGGTGGAGATAGAAGAAGAGTACGCGTCAAATTAATTCGTTTTTCGTTTTTCGTTTTTCGTTTTTCACTCTGTCGTATTCCAAATATTGCCATTGAAACCAAAAGAAGCAATGTCCGAAGCGAAATACCTTGTACCGCCAAATATCCCCCGGCCCCGCCCAAAATCATCTCTCCGGCCACAATGTACCATCCCCGTTCATCCCGCCGCCAAAGCAAGTATGCGGTCAGCAAGAGTATGATTAAAGAGACGGCAGTGTTAAGCCAATGTTGTGATACCAAGGGAGTCTCCGGTGAGAAAAAAAAGGAGAAAAGGCGGAGAGAGAAGTAGAGGAGAAGGAGAGACATATTAGTGAGAATGACCAATGACCCTGCCTACCGGCAGGCAGGTAATCAATGACCAAAGTTATTAAGTTCAAAATCCAAATTTCAAATACCAAATCAAATCCTAAATCCAAAACCCAAATTATCTGCTATTTGAACTTTAGTCATTTGAACTTGATTTGAAATTAGGATTTTGGATTTTGAACTTGTTGCCATTGATGCTCGTTTGGTCATTAACTGGTCTTCCTATTATTCCACCTTCGCCCCTGCTATCTTTGTGTATCCCTGCAAAAAAATACGCGCGTCCATCGCCTTTTTCCCTTCCATCTGCAACTCCAGCGCCTGTATTGATCCGCTCGCGCAACCGATATAAATTGAGGCATTTTTTATGACCACTAGTCCTGGTTCTATAGTTTCGTCTGTTGGTTTAATCCGCAGCAGTTTTATTCGTTTTCCTTCCCACATTGTCCAAATTCCAGGCCAGGGCGTCAGGCCGCGGTAAAGATTGTATATTTGTTCGGCGGTTTTATCAAAAGAAATTCGTCCGTCATCTCGTTTTAGGATTTTTGTGAATGTTGCTTGCGCGTGATCCTGCTCTTGCGGAACAATTTTACCTTCCACCCAATCGGGAATAGTTTTAATAAGCAAATCGTTTCCCAGCTTGGCCAGCTTTTCACTCAATGCGTTGTGAGTGTCATCCGCGGCAATGGCAATTTTATCTTGAGCCAAAATTGGTCCATGATCCATTTTTTCATCCATCAGTATGATTGTAATACCGGTTTCTTTTTCACCATTTATCAAAGCATATTGAATAGGCGAGGCGCCGCGATATTTAGGAAGAAGCGAGGCGTGGACATTTACAGATCCTTGTTTTGGGGTATCTAGCACGTTTTTTGGGATAATAAGGCCGTATTGACAAACTATAAATAAATCGTAATCGCGAAATGGCGAAATATCAAAATTATTGAGTGATGTTGGTTGGAATATCGGGATTAATTTTTTCCGCGCTAATTTCTTAACAGGGGATTCGGCTACTTCATGATGGCGCCCGGCAGGTTTGTCGGGCTGAGTGACGACGCCAACGACTTCAATAAAAGGGCTGTCAATGAGCCCCTTTAAAATAGCAGTGGCAAAGTTATGAGTGCCAAAAAAAAGAGTTTTTATCGGAGGCAGGGAAACCATACAATACTTAGTTCAAAATCCAAAATCCAAAATCCAAATCAAATCCAAAATCCAAAATCCAAATGATTAAAGCCTTAAATCCGTATTTCTTGAACGAAGTGAAAAAATTCGAAGCACGAAATACGAAACAATATCAAAACTCTAATGATCAAATACCTAAACAATTAATTGCATCGCTGGCTCCATAGTCCCCCGACGTCACAGGAGGGGGCTGTGGAGCTAAATGTATAGGTAACAAACAGTTGGGCTCCACAGCCTCGCCTCGGGCTCGGACTATGGAGCCAGCGGGTATATATCGCAAAGGTCAAGGGATTCCTCCACTACGGCCTCCTAGGGTCGGCCTTCGGTCGGAATGACAATTACGATGTTTGGGATTTAAAGAATTGGGATTTGATTGGTCATTGGAAATTGGTTATTGGTCATTCCAAATTAGTCATTGGTCATTCAACAGTTATCTCCCTCAAATTCTTCGCTTTTTCGTAAAACAAGGTTCCTTGCAAATGATCAATCTCATGTTGAACAATGCGGGCAAATGTGCCATCGGCGACGAATTGAAGCGGTTGTCCATTTTTGTCCAGGGCATTCACTTTGATTTTTTTAAATCGCTTCACGTCCCCGTAAATTTTTGGCACAGAGAGACAACCCTCAATATCGGTGGCTTTAAAAGCAGACGCCTTTTCCCAACTCGGGTTCACGAGCACCATATCTTCATTTGGGCTAGCGGTGTATTCCTTATTAATCACACACAACTGAATAGACTCACCCACCTGCGGCGCGGCAATGCCCACGCCGTCTTTGGTGTACATTGTTTCGGCCATGTCCTGAATCAATTGTTGAATTTTCGGCAATTTCAATTCCTCCGGTTGTAGATGACGGGACTGTTGATGGAGAAGGGGATTGGGTTCGGTGAGAACGGGCAGGATCATATACTTAAAATCGTATTTGGATTCGGGTCTACTTTCCAGTTTGGAGGAACGTGTGCCAGCAGTCGTTTGAGGATTTCATTGCTGTTATCAGAGGCAATTTTGATGAGAATCACTCGCCAATATTGCCTTCCAAAGATCGCGGGCACGGTTTCCAGCGGATGGGATATTGTAATACAAGAGTCTTGTTGAGTCAAGCGCGCGAGGTCTTCACGCAATTTTCGAGCCTCCATCTCCGCCACATCAGCCCGCGGGTTCGCAAATAGCAGGCGAGTCAAAAATGAAAAGGGCGGATATTTGAGCAAGGACCGTTCTTGCAGTTCTTGTTCGTAGAATTTTCGCGGGTTGAAAAGAGAGGCAAAAACAAGATGATCAGGATGGTTGGTTTGAACAATAAATTCGGCGTCTTTTGGCAGGCGAAACTGGGCGTCGCGCAACATCTGCCAGACGGATTCCGTTACTTTAAATTCCGGAATGTACAAGGAGCTGTCCGCGTCAAGAAAAGCCATCAGCTTGATTTTTTCCCAATCCAGATGAGGCCAGGCCAACTGGGTGCCGATAATAATTTTTGGTCCTTCCATTTTCAGCTTGTCTAAATTGTCAGTGTCCCGGTCAACGCGTATAACTTGGCGGTTTGAATCGCTGCCGATGAATTTCCGCACGGCATTTTCCGCGAGTTGCGTGCCTACGCCATACATGGCCAGAGTCAGCCCATGGCATTTGGGGCAGGCGGGGGCTAATTTTTCCGCGTGTGAGCAGTAATGACATTTAAGCTCGCCGGAATCTTGGTGATAGTTAAGGGCGAGACGGCAGTCGGGGCATTTAAAAACGTATCCGCAATCGCGGCACCCGACATAGCTGAATGAGCCGCGCTTGTTAAGGAAAAGAAAAATATCACCGGAGCTATGTTTCAAAGTTTCCGCCAGCTCTTGACTTAAAAAACTATAATTACCCCCGCGTCTTTCATCGCGCATATCAGCGACCGTTGGCAAAGGGAGTAGTTTTTCCGGCCAGCCGGATTTTTTATCGGCATCAAATTTATTTTCCCTGACGTTATACAATGTCTCCACGGATGGCGTGTGACTCGTGAGGCGCAGAGACGCGCCGTGATGGATAGAAAGAAGTTTGGCCGCGTCACGCGCGTGAAAACGCGGGGACATGTCCCAACTTTTGTAATTGGCGTTTCCTTCGTCATCCATGATTATGAGCCGCAGGTCGGACCATGGCAGAAACAACGCCCGCCTCGTTCCAACCACGATTCGCTTAACTCCGTTTCTAATCTGAACCCATCTTTCAAAAAGATCTTTGTTGGAAATTTCTCCGGTTATAACGGTAAGCTCGGATTTGTATTTACTCAAGCAATCCGTCATTTTAGGAACATCGGCCAGCTCCGGCACCAGGATGAGCGTTTGTCCGCTTTTGGAAATAGCGTTCAGTAAATATTTTTTCTTATCCTCTTCCGAATTATATATGTTAAGGGCCGCTTTCCAGTCCATGTCAAATTTTTTGTTGGCTGTGGCAGTGGTGAATGATAATTTTGACAGCTTTCTTTTTTGCAGGGGCGGCAGATTGGTTTTTAAAACGTATCCGAGGGACGTATGGTACAGGCTTGCCAAATCTTCCAGAAATTTTATTTGCGCTTCTGCCAGGGCAGGTTGATCGCCGATGACGGAGAAGATGTTTTTGAGACGCTCCTTAGCGGCCGAGACGGTCTCAATTTTCCGAACCACTCCGAATTCTTTTTTTGAGCGAAATGGAATTTCCACCAAATGTCCGATTTTTATTGTTTTTTCCAACTCTTCGGGAACAAGGTAACTCAAAACCGGCAATGTTAATGGCATTCGGCGAGCGGGAATTACGGTGGCGAGCATAATATTAATTTTCCAGCACAAAATTAGCGGTCAAATATCCCACCCCAAACGGGCCTTCGTAAGAATGTGATTTGTAGGTGTGGTTTACGCCTTGCAGAATCCCCATTAAAATTAAAAACGACCTGAATCCGCATTCGGCGGCGTCTGACACAAATTTTTTATCCAACTGCAACATGCCGGCGACGTTATTGGTAGCCAGCAGTTCCTGAATTTTTTGGTCAAATTCTTTGCCGGCCGCGTTGTAGCCGGCCGGAGCGTCAGTGGTAAGAGCATGGGAAAGATCTCCGGAGGCAATGACCGCGACGCGTTGCTTGGTTTCCATGACGCATTCTTTGATCAAATTGCCAAAATCAAGGTGACTCTTCCACGGCAAATCACAGAATCCCACCGGCACTATGGAAATGTTGGGGAGATGCGCGGTTAGATAAAACAAAGGGACCGCTTGACCGTGATCAATAAGTGTTTGGCTGATGGCGCCAACAGGGAAGTCCGCGTCTCGACTGCGCTCGCGGAGGCGCGAAACGAGCTGCATGTCGCTTTTAAATTTCAATTTCGTAGTCAGGTCGCCAAATTCGTGCAAGTCAGTCTCATAAGCCGGGTTCATGTTTAAAGTAAACGCGTCTTGAAAAAAACTCCCGTGCGGAGTAATGATGATTATGACGTCAGGGTGACTCAAATACAGGTCCTCTTCCAATTGTTCAAGCGCCGTTTTTGTTTTTTCCGCCTTTTTTAAAACATCCTTGCCAATGGCCGGAATAAGCAGGGGAGGATGCGGAGCTATTGCCGCGAAGACGAGAGACATATGAGAAATGTAAAATGTAAAAATCAAAAATCAAAATTTTGGTATCCGCTACGCGGATCATTTATATAATTAATTGTCGCGAAGCGACTCCATAATTTTACATTTTGATTTTTACATTTTGATTTTTAATTCGTTCCGCTTATTAGGATGTTTCCCGCGGCTGCCCACTTGGCCAGTCTGTTCGGTTCGTCAAAGCGGTGCGCGTAGTTGGTGTCGCCCATGGTGATGACTACATAACGCTGTCTGTTAGCCTTGGATTCCACGAGCATCGCCAAAACGCCGCCAGCTTCATCGGTGTAGCCGGTTTTGCTGGCCAGGATTTTATAGTTTAGGCCCCGGGAAAAGAATAAAGGATTGGTATTGCGAACCGTGTGCGATGATTTGTTATTTTTATTCAACGTTTCCCTAAAAGAATAGGCGCTTTTGCCTAGAGCAGTCTTCAGAGTATCATTTTCCGTGACAAAGGTAAATATCTTTAAGATATCGCGGGGCGTAGATTTGTTGTTTTCATCCAATCCGGTCACATCGGCAATGGTAGTGTTGTCAGCGCCCCATCTCTCCAGGCGGCCATTGACGCTCGCTATCAAAGACTGTTCATTAGCGGACGCGGCTTGAGCCAGCATGCGGCTGACATTATTGATAGAGCCCACTAAAACCGCGTTCAAAAGATCTCGATTGCGAATTTTTTCCCCGGTTTGCAATTTGAGCGGATTGCCGTAAGAACTGTGTGCTCGCGCGTTATAAGCGGTGCTCTTATTTAAATTTATGTTTTGCTTCACAGCCTCATAAGCCGTGAGAAGTTTGGTGAGTGACGCAATCGGACGTCTGGAGTCAATATTTTTTCCGGCGATTATTCTGCCGCTAGGGTATTCGGCTACCAGATAAGCGGGAAGCCTAGTTTGGAAAATGTCGGGCACGGGCGCTTCATTATCGCCCAGAAATTTGTTGGCCGAAGACAGAAGCCTGTTATTGAGATAGATGGGCTCGCCTTCCGGAATACTCGCTACATAAGACATATCCACCGTGACCACGTTTGACTGTTTGTATCCCATAGCCAAAAAAGTTTCGTTGTCGGCAATGGCTCTTTTTCTGCCTTGTTCGATCACATAGATTTTATTCATGTCCCTAATTTTAAGAAGAGTTCCATCCTTAAAATTGACGAATGATTCGGCGATTGAATATTGAGCGAGCTCTGAGCTTTGGTGCCGTTCCACTTTCAACTGATTAAAATTTGTTTCAATGATTCTGCTGTTGATGATCGGGTATAGGGCATTGTCTTTGAGCAGATAGTAATGATTGCCGCGGTCGGTTATTTGGTAAATTATTCCCTGTGGCGCGGTGGTTGAAGCGGTGATGATGGTGCCGCGTTGTAGCACGCTGATTTCTTCCTCGGTTGTTTCTATAAATTCTTGCGGATTATACCCTAGTCGGCGCACGGTATCGGTCGAATCAAACGGGCGAAGCTCGTCGTTGTCCACAAGATAAAAACTGGAAGATGAAGTTTGGAGAATAGAGTAGTTGGAAAATGTAATTTCCGGACCGATTTCATAATTAATAATCTCAATTTCCGGCACGGTTATGGCTGTTCTTGGATCCGCTCTGGTTATAAGCGCGGCGCGACTGGCAAAGCGGCGGCGCTTGCCTTCCTGCAAAAGCCAATAGTCGCTGGTGCTCGCGGATTTAAAGACAGTTCCGTTCGGATATACCTGGCTAAACCAAGTATCCCAGATTCTCCAAAAATTTCTATTGCCGTGCAAATGGGGAGTGTAGGTGTACAAAAAAGCCGTCGCCCAGCTTTGCGGAATTACTTGTTGCCCGTCAATAAGAACCGGCACATCCTTTTTTTTAATGTATCCTTGGTCGCTATTTTGGTAATACCAGCGCATGACACCCGCGGCATTGTCTACCTGTCTGCCAAAACCGCGGTGACGGGCAAGGTTAGGGTCGCTGGTGCTGCAACTGTCGCAGACGCCGTAGCCGGTAGCCCATTCCAGCTGGCGCATGGTGGGCGCGTCATCAGTGATCAGACTCTGCTCTTTTTGCAAGGTGACCAGAATAAATTTGGGGTTAATCTGGTAACGCTCGGCCGCATCGTAGATTATCTCAGCCGCGCTCTTTATCTGTCCGTTTACGTCTTCGGCGCTGTAATCGCGCAAGTAACTGCCTCTGCTGTCCAGAAACGCTTGAACTTCGCTTCTCGTCCAGCTCCTGTAGTCCTGTATCTCAGAGTCGGAAATAATAAAGTTTGGATTAAAGCCGCTTTGAGCAGACGCTAAAAAAGGGCTTGCTAGAAACGCCGCGATAATAGCTAAAACTACGCTAAATTTTCTTAGTGAGTTTTTCATGTTTCTAGTATAGCATACTTGAGCTACACTGTCAGTGTGCTTGCTTTTTTTATTCAGACCTGTGTTGTTTAATACTAATTGAGAGACAAATCCAATAGTAATGGTATCGGAAATGCAATTTAATATTCCAGTAAAGTCTATTTAACTCTATGTTTAGTCGGACCACCCCGAAAAGGGCTTGTGCTCCTCAAGGTGGTTTTTTTAGTTATCCACAGATTTTTCTTGACTGTTGCAACTAAGTTGCAGTAGACTAAGGTTATATGAAAACTCAACCAAGCGCTTTAAATAAACTTCGCCAGAATGGATACCGAATGACGGCTATTAGACAAGCCATTATGAAGTTGTTTACCGAGCATGGCCTGCCCTTATCGGCCATGGAGGCTATGCTAAAACTTAAACAAAAAGGGATTAAGGTGAATAAAACAACAATTTACCGCCAGCTTAAATCCTTGGAAAAGTCCGGTGTGCTGGATTACGTGCAAATTGAGCTAGGAATAGAAAAGTACGATTTGGCCAAGCAAGAGCACCATCATCATATGGTGTGCCGAGATTGCAAGCAAGTACTGGAAGTAAGCACGACCGCGGCTGAAGACGCCTTAACGCGCCTGGAGCAGACGCTCGCGGAGACAACAAAGTTTGGGAAAATTGAACATTCATTGGAGTTCTTTGGAATTTGTCAGAGTTGTTCCAATTAACAAGCATATTACATGAAAATTTTTAAACGAAATTTTTATTGGTTTGCGATTTTAGTTGTAGTACTAATCGGAGCCGCATACGGAATGTGGTACGCTAGAGAGCGAAAGAGCCCCGTGAAGGTTCCGTACGCGGAAGTAATCGCCGGTTTTTATCCTTGGGAATATTTTGCCGGACAGATAGCGGGAAACTCGATTAAGGTTTCATCGCTTGTGCCTGGCGGAGTGGAGCCTCACGATTACGAGCCTTCGGTCCGCGACATGGTAAAGCTTTATAACGCCAAATTAATAATTTTGAACGGTGGCAAATTTGAACCTTGGAGCGACAGTCTCGGCGCGGAGCTTAAAGAAAGCGGCAAACTGCTAAATGTGGCGGAAGAGTCAGGCTGGGAAAACGAAAATCCTCATTTTTGGCTGGATCCCATAAAAGCGGGAGAGGCGGCGCTAAAAATTAAAGATAGGTTGGCGCGAGTTGACGAGCGGCACGCGTCTGAATACGCGGCTGGAGCGCGGTCGCTCCTTAATCGTCTAGCGGCGTTAGATGATGAATATCAACAACAGCTTGAGACGTGCGCGATACGCGCCGTCATCACCCCGCATGACGCGTTTTCGTATCTCGCGTCCAGATATAATTTTCAAACATTGTCTTTGAACGGCGTTGACCCGAAAGCCGAACCATCCCCGCATCAGCTAAATTCAGTCATCAGCGCGGCAAGATCACTCAGCATACGCATGGTTTTCTTTGAGCCATTGCTTGGGGACTCAATCGCGAAATCGGTGGCGCGCGAAATCGGAGGCAGTGTTGCCCCGCTCAATCCGATTGAAACTATAACTGAAGCCGATGAGCGGGCCGGAAAAGACTACTTTATCTTTATGAGAGAAAATCTGGTTAATTTACGCAGAGCCATGGTATGCAGGTAAAACCCTCATGTGTTGAGTGTTCGCGAATTTCATTTTCGTACGGTCATGAGCATCAGGTACTCAATGATGTAAGTTTTATAATACGCCAAGGAGATTATGTGGGGATTATCGGACCAAACGGAGGCGGCAAGACTACGCTTATTAAGATCATCGCCGGACTCATAACTCCCGCCCATGGCACGGTAAGCATTTACGGCCAGCCGGTGTCAAACGGCAGGGATTACTCGCTCATTGGATATGTTCCCCAGCGCATTGCCACCGCGGAGCATTTTTTTCCGGCCACGGTGGAGGAGATTGTGGAGAGCGGACGTACTTCAAAAACAGGACTGTTCCGAAAGCTTAACGCGGAAGACCGAACGGCAATAGGCAAAGCCATGGAAGTGGCGGATGTTTCTTCTTTTCGGCACAGGCTCATCGGGTCGCTCTCCGGAGGAGAAAGACAGCGGGTGTTTATAGCCCGCGCTTTGGCCGCGGAACCGAAGATTCTGATTTTGGATGAACCAACCGTGGGAGTGGACAGCGCGGTAAAACAAAAGTTTGAGCGTTTTTTGACTCAACTTAACGAAAAGAGCAATATTACCATCATATTAATATCCCACGACATCAATGTTATCGCCGAGCAGGTGCACTATGTGCTTTGTTTGAATAACCGGCTAGTCTGTCATGTTCCCACCTATGAGTTTATTCGCGGGCCATACCTTGAACAAATGTATGGAAACAAGGTCAAACTGATTAAACATGATCATAAGGAGTGAGCCTTGGTATAAATCCCAAATCCAAAATTACAAATCCCAAATAAGTCTCAAATAACAAATCACAAACCTAATTGTTTGTCATCCCGAGCGTAGTGAGCGACTTAAAGGAGTGAACGAAGTCGAGGGATCCCTTGATTTATGCCGCAGGGTCAAGGGATTCCTCCACTCGCCTTGAGGCTCGGTCGGAATGACAATTATACGTTTGGTAATTGTAATTTGGAATTTATTTGGGATTTGAGATTTTGGGTTTGGGATTTTAGTCATTTGGTATCAAAGATATATGTTTGAAATTTTCCAGTACGGTTTCATGATAAACGCGCTGATCGCGGGGTTGATCATCGCGAGTGTGGCTCCGCTTATCGGGACATTTTTGGTGGTGCGCCGTTATTCATTGATGGCGGACACGTTGGCGCACGTATCTCTTGTCGGAGTGGCGGTTGGAATTTTGACACGGACCAGCCCAATGCTCGTTGCTCTTCTCGCGTCTCTCTTGGCATCGCTTGGAATTGAAAGATTGCAAAGCGCCAAAAAAATTGGCGGGGAATCAGTGCTGGCGTTATTCTTGACCGGCAGTTTAGCGCTGGCTGTGGTGCTCATCAGTTCTGTCAAAGGCGCGTCCATAAATTTTTCCAGTTTTTTATTCGGCAGTATCTCCATCGTGTCAGTAAAAGATTTGTACGTCATGGCCGCGCTTGGACTGGTTGTTTTGGCCATCACTTTGGCGTTGTACAAGGGATTGTTTCTTGTTTCGCTTGATGAGGAACTGGCTGTGGCGAGCGGAGTTAACGCCAGGCTTTTGAACAGAGTTTTGATTGTTTCCGCGGGCGCCACAGTGGCCTTGTCCATGAGGATTGTTGGCGCGCTTCTGGTGGGAGCGCTCATGGTGATTCCGGCGCTTTCGGCTATGCAGTATCAGCGCGGTTTCCGTCAAGGCATGGCGCTGTCGTTTGTGTTTGCTCTCATGTCGGTGTTTAGCGGACTGATCTTATCTTACTATTTTGATCTGGCTAGCGGCGGGACGATTGTTCTCGTGACGCTCGTTATTTTTATCATCAGCCTTATTATCAATCGCCAAAAATCGGCGGCCCGCGCGGAATGATTATTCTGGAATCATTTTCCGATTATTTTACTTAGGATAGGAGGTGGCATTATCATTTTGAGGTGAAACTTTTTTGACTTTGTACATAAAATTGGCTATAATTGTATCGCTTAAAACATTATTAATTATTATGCGATATTCAAAACTCTTTGGGAAAACATCAAAAACAATTCCGGCGAACGCGGAAAGCGCTAACGAGCGTTTGTTAACACAGGCCGGATTCGTGGTCAAGCAGATGGCCGGAGTGTATAACTATCTTTCGCTCGGTTTGCGAGTGCTTGCCAAAATTCAAAATATCATCCGCGAAGAGATGAACGCCATCGGAGGCAATGAAATTCTCATGCCGGCTCTGACTCAAGAAGAAAATTACGCTGCCACCGGCCGAAATACGCTCGATATTTTGTTTCATCTAAAAGGCCGGGATGACTCCGAACTTGTGCTGAATCAATCGCATGAGGAAGTTGTGGTACCCCTCACCCAGAAATATGTGTTTTCTTATCGCGATTTGCCGGTCGCTGTATATCAGATACAAAATAAATTTCGCAACGAGCCGCGTGCCAAGTCCGGACTTCTCCGCGGCCGAGAATTTAACATGAAAGATATGTATTCTTTTCATGCTGACGAGGCTGACCTTGATGCGTTTTATGAAAAAACGACCGGAGCCTACTTTAAAATATACAATCGGCTAGGACTGAGAGAAAAAACAGTTCTCACTTTTGCCTCCGGCGGAACTTTCAGCAAATATTCTCATGAGTTTCAGACGCTCTGCGATATTGGCGAGGATACGATATACTTGTGTAAAGAATGCCACATGGCAGTGAATAAAGAAATTATCCATGAACAGAATGCCTGCCCCCAATGCGGCTCAATGGATCTGTCCGAGCGCAAATCAATAGAGGTTGGTAATATTTTTAAATTAAAAACTCGCTACACGGATGCGTTTTCATTTGTTTATACTGATGCCGAAGGAAAACATCAGCCTGTGACAATGGGCTGTTATGGCATCGGCCCTTCGCGCGTGATGGGAACTCTCGTGGAGGTATTCCACGATGACAAAGGCATTATCTGGCCCGAGGTAGTGGCGCCGTACAAAGTGCACCTTGTTTCATTTGGCAAAGATGCCGAGGTGATTGAGGCGGCTGATAAATTTTATAAAGAATTGCAGGGTAGGGGAGTGGAGGCGTTGTACGATGATCGGGTGAATGTCTCCGCCGGAGAGAAACTCGCGGACGCGGATTTAATCGGGATACCAAATCGCGTGGTTATTTCCAAGCGGACGCTTGAGAAAAAATCAGTTGAGATGAAGAAGAGAAACGAAACAGAGGCGAAGTTGACGGGGGTGGAGGAAGCGGCGGGTTCAATGTAATTGTAGAGACGGTCGCCTTAGGCGACCCGTTTCTGTCTTTTATCCACACCCCTGATATTTGCACGACTTTTATGGTTATGGTATACTATGCGCTGTAGTAGTGACTATGCCCAGTGACTTCAAAAACCCCCTCGGCGAACTGGAGGCCGAGGTAATGGAGATTATGTGGAAATGCAAGAACGCCACCGTGCGTTCCGTTTTGAATTGTTTGTGCAAAAAGAGAGACATTGCTTATACCACTATCATGACCATCATGTTCCGTCTCCACACCAAGGGCATACTCTCGCGTCGGGAGGATGAGAGCGGGGCGTATGTTTACTCACTGGTGGAAGATAGAGAACATTTTTTCGCGCGCGTCTCCGAAAGAATGATCACAAATCTCATTAAAAATTACGGCGATGTGGCGGTGGCTCAATTTTTCAATATTTTGGATAAAGGCGATTTTGCCAGAACTAGAGAGTGGAAAAGGAAATTAAAGAAGGTAAGATAATAATAGTATATGTCCGCTTCACTCAAAAACAAATCCAGGATTTTATTTGTTGAGTTGGTGTTAGTCGGCTTATCCGTTTTTGCGGTTATCGGAGTTTTGTTTGTTAAACTTTACTCGCATATTATTGGAGCGTTGGAGTCCTTAATGGGCAAGGTGGCTGCTGTGTGCGGGTGCCAAGCGTCGGCTAGCTTCAGCGATCATCCCTTGATGTGGTTAGCCATATTCGGAGCCGGTATTTTGGGCGCGGTTTTTATTGTAACAATAATTATTCAAGTTATTAAACTGCGGTCGCAAACAATGAAATTTATAAAAATATACGTGGCTTCCGTCAAGCCTGAATTGTCCCGCAAGTTGTTAACCGTTGCCAATGAGATTAATATGGCCGGGAAGATTGTGGAGATTTCGCGCTACTCACCGGTAATATTTTGTTATGGTTTTATACGGCCACGGATATGTGTTTCTTCCATGCTGGTTGATAATTTGTCATCTGACGAGTTAAAGGCCGCGCTTCTCCATGAACAACATCACTTGGTGATGAGAGAGCCGCTAAAGTTTTTTGTGGCCAAAGCGTTGAGCAAATCTTTGGCGTTTATCCCGGGTCTCCGCGCTCTATCCAAGCAGTATTTGACCTTTTCCGAATTGGCGGCGGATGAGCGCGCCACCGACAATTTTCAAAACCGAGTTCCGCTGGCTCGAGCGTTGTCCAAAATAATTTGTTGGCAAGAGAACGCGGCCCTTTACCCGAATGTGGCTATTTCTTTCTTGGGATCGATAACGGAAGAGCGAGTTAACAAATTGGTAGACAACTCATACGCCCCCAAGGGCAATGGCGCTTTGGTTAAGATGGTTCTGGCGGCGACTACTCTGGCAATAACTTTTGTGTTAATAAACACGATAATGACAACGAGCAACATCTCGCTCCAGCAGGCGCACGGAGATAGCTGCTCTTTGTCCGCGCTTAGCCACGGCATGAACGATGGGGGAGAGTGCGACTTTAAACACAGCACAGATTACACGGATTTAAATTGGATAACGCGGATTAAATAATGCGTGTAATAGTTCACAAAAACTGTGTAGTCCGTGTTACCAGTTGACAATATTTGTAAAAGCTACTACAATGTGTAGTAATTAATCAAGCATTCTATGACCGAGGAATCTCAAGAACACAAACAGGGCCATGAGATCGCCAGCGCTCCGTCGAGAGATCGGTGGCAAAAGTTGGTGGAGGAACGCAAGATTTTTATTGTAATCAACAGCGCGTTGATTACGCTTTTGGCGGGTTCACTGGTTGCCAATCAAATAATGATTGGTAAATCCAAAGAGGCCGTGGGGTTAACAAGACGCGGCTTGATATCACAGTTGACCTTTCGCCTTACCGGCGGCAGTGGTGGAGATGCCAAGCTGATTGGAGACCTGGGACAGGATGCCGTGAAGCTTGTATTCATGCAGGGGGCTCCGGCTGTGTATGGAGCCGAGCTGAACGTTAACTTTGATCAGGTTCAGGAGTCAATGAATGTGATGAAGGAATATGATCCCGGCTATGGCAGTAGGAAGATAACGCTAAGCGGAGATCAACTTCAAAGATATATTAATGTTGCCGGTAAAATTTCTTGTGAATACTGTTGCGGCGCCGCGAGCATTATTTTTCAAGACGGCAAGGCCGCTTGCGGCTGCGCTCATTCGCAAGCCATGCGAGGGTTGGCCGCGTATTTGATTCAAAACCATGGTTCTGAATATACGGACGATCAAATACTGCGCGAATTGGCTCGATGGAAAGGCAGGTATTTTCCTAAACAAATGGTGCAAAAAATGTCAGATCAGCTCACCAGCGGACAGTATACTCCGGACATTGCCTCGCTTATTCTTGATATGAAACTGCCGAAGTATAGCGGCTCAAGCGGACAGGCCGCCCCTCTCCCATCTGATATTAAAAATTTGCCCGGCATGGTAGGCGGCTGCTAACTTCCAACTTTATAACTTTATAAACTTTATAACTTCAACACATATGCACACCACAGAACAACATCCAATCGGTCACCAGGGACACGCGCATCATGGCCATAGTCACAGTCATGCGGATTGTTGCGCTCCGCAGGCATCTTCAGGCGCCGCTACCCAGCACAGCGATGCTCCAGAGCAGAGCGAACTTAACGCGATCCAAGATGAAATAAGGACAAAATTGCAAAGTCCGGCAAAAAATAGTCTGCCGTGGGGAAGTGTGGCGGTAACAGCGGTATTGGGAATTCTGACTCTGGTCTCCATCGCGCAAATGGTGCAATCCGCGCTTATTTACAACAAATTGAAATCAGGCGATATTAAACCGTCCAACGTTGCCGCTCCGGCCAATGACAGTTTGCAGAGTTTGCCTAACATGGTCGGAGGGTGCTAGCATCATTTAAAATTTTAAAAGTTCATTGATATGAATACTCCGCAAGATGGTAAACCCACGCTTCAATTAAATTACAAAATTTTTGCCGTGATTTTCGCGCTCTTGTTTATCAGCTTGATCGCCGGCATCGTTTTTTCCATGATGTCGCTTGGTGTTGCCAACAAAAAAATCGACGCCACCGCCGAGGCTAAACGTCCGGCAAATATTGAAGCTGTTGTCATACGCGACAGCGAATGCAAAGATTGCGCCGATCCAGCCTTGTTCATGGGAGCGTTGGAAAAACAAAATGTGAAATTTACGGGCAAGAGGGATGTTGAACGCGATAGCGAGGAGGGGCGTACATTGATTTCTCGATATACCCTTGCCAGATTGCCGGCCATTGTTTTGACCGGCGAAATAGGCAAAGGAAATGATCTGAAAATATTTCTTTCTCAAGCGGGTGAATCCAAGGATGGCGCCATCGTGATTCGGGCGCTGGGCGCGCCATATGTTGATTTGGCAAGCGGGCAAGTTAAGGGGCGAACAAGCCTTACCCTCTTGGTTGACAGAACATGTTCGGAGTGTTACGACGTAAATCAGCATGAGACAATCTTACAGCGTGGTTATGGTTTAAATCCCGCTTCCAGACTGGTAGAGGTGCAGTCAGCCGAGGGCAGAAGTTTGATCAGAAAGTACGCCATAAAGTATGTTCCGACATTTGTGTTGGCCGGCGATGTTAACGAGTTCGCGGCCTTTAAAAGCGTATGGCCCCAAGTAGGCACGGTAGAGCGTGATGGCGCTTATGTGTTTAGAACAATGAGTCAGCTTGGCGACGCGGTTTATCGCGATTTGAGAACCAACCGGGTTATAAGACCATTCGCGAATCAGGCCAGTTCAACGCAAAGGTAAAAAATTATGAAAAAATGGATATTATTTACTATTTTGGTCATAGCGGTCGCGGCTCTGGCAGGCATTGGGAAACTATTGCTGGAAAGACAAGGCGTTGCAGATGCTCCGTCAATTCAGGTGACTCCGGCATCGTATGACTTCGGCGCCGTCATTTATGGAGACGTCGCCACTCACACTCTTAGAGTGACAAACACAGGCGCTGCTCCGCTTATTATTCAACGGCTGTCCACCTCCTGCGGATGCACAAAAGCCCTTATGGATGAGTCCGCCAAAACCATATTGCCGGGCGGTGAGTCCATGATTACCGTTACATTTGACCCCGCGGTTCACAAAGATGATTCAGATGTCGGCGACATTGTGCGCGTGGTCTACATACGAAGCAACGACCCAATTCATCCGGAAGTGGAGGCGGAGTTTAAGGCGTTTGTGGTGAAGAAACAATGATATTTAAAATTAGTCATTTCAACATATGGACAACCGTTTAAAAATTCTCCTTATCACCGTCATCGTACTCGTCGTGGGCGGGGTGGCCACGGTTGTGGCGGTTGCTTTAACGAATTCCGAATCATCGTCCTCGGGCACGCCGAAGATGGGATTGGAAACCGCCAGATTTGATTTTGGCAATGTTTCAATGGCTAATGGATTGGCGACTAAAACCTTAAACTTTACGAATGAAGGTGATAGCGATTTAATAATTTCCCGAATTGTGTCCTCATGCATGTGCACAACGGTAAAACTTAAGGTCGGCGATGATACCAGCCCCGCGTTTGGCATGCCCGGTCATGGCGGCGGCGCTCCTCTTGGCTGGTCGGAAACCATTCCTCCAGGAGGCAGCGGAACTTTGGAGATTGTATTTGATCCGAACGCTCATGGTCCGGATGCCGTTGGAACGATTACCCGAACGATTCAGATCACCAGCAACAGCGACGGTCAGAGTGGCAATGTTGATGTGATTACGTTTGATGGGAATGTAATTAAGTAAAAGCGAAATTACGAAAGGATTACGAAATTTACGAAATCTTTTTTATGGTATTTGTCATTGTTGGGTCGGTGCTGAAAAGAAAAAAATACTCAACGCTAGCCATAGTCATAGCGTTAATAATGGCAGGGATGTCATACGCTTTGATGGTGTGGAACGTGGCGTTTAGGAGTATTTCGATTTACGCGGAGATGAATGGATTTTGGTTTACAGTTATTTCACTCCTCTTAAGCTTGACAATATCAGCGCTTTTGGGCATATACGCGGCATTGGCATGGGTTTGGCGAGACATAAGATCAAAAATGAGAAGATTTCAAAGCGTTTCCTCAAGCACGGGCGGGTTGGCCATCGGCATTCTTGCCACAGGCTGTCCGTCGTGCGGGGTTCCAATACTTGGCCTGCTCGGCGCCCCGCTCGCGCTCACTGCCTTGCCATTCCGAGGAAGCGAGGTAAAGCTCTTGAGCGTGGTACTTATTTTGCTTTCAATTTATTTAATTTGTGAAAATATACAGAAGCAATTGGTTTGCGCTCTCGACACCCCATCTCTCCGGGGGGATGAAGATAAAATATTTTGACTATGAAAAAAATCCTCATTGTATCAGCTATTGCACTAACATTGTTCATTATCGCCACCTTTGGTTACTCCAAAGCTCGCGTGCCGGCTCCGGCTGCGCCAAGAGCGAATAATACGCCAAGCGCTCCTGTAAATTCTATTGGAAATTCAGCGGTGCAGGACGCGCAGTCTGACGAAAAGGGCGGCATTGAAGTTTCCATTGAAAAAGTTGAACGGATAGGCGGCCAAACAAAAATATTGGTTGTCTTTAATAATCATGTCTACGATTTATCGCAGCTTGACTTAAAAGAAAAGGCGACTCTGGATGGCATGAAGCCTCTGGCATATAATGTTGACGGTTCGCAAGTCGGAGGCCATCATGTGCAGGGGGAGCTGGTGTTCGCTGGTGAGAAGCGCGGAACGCTGATATTGCCGGTGATAAATGATTTATCATTTAGTTTTGAGATAAAATAATGGACATTGCTCGCGCACAACCTGATGGAAATAAATATATGCCAGTTTTTTGGGCTGGTGTCGGAGCCATTGGCATAGCTTTCCTTTTTTACGCTGTGCAAGCGTTGGGGATGCAAAGTTTGAGCGGTCCGTTTTATTTCTTTTTGGCCAAATGGTATTTTATCACGCCACTTATTGTATTGTTTTCTTTTCAAATTGGACTTTGGAGCGCGATGCGTGAACATGCCAAAAAAGCAGGGAAAATGGTCGCCGCTAGTGGCGGAGTTTCGACCGGCGCCATGATTGCTTGTTGCATGCACAATTTTGTCGGACTTCTGCCGATAATCGGTTTATCCGTGTTGGCCATATTCTTTTCAACCTATCAAACGTATGTGTTCCTGGTGAGTATATCGTTTTCGGCCGGAGGAGCCGCGTATATGTGGAGTAAATATCATGCAACATGTAACGTGAAACATGTAACATATTGAGACGGATAAAACGTTTTAAGCTACATGTTATAAGTTTCAAGTTATATGGTTTAATCTCCTTATGAAAAAAATATTTTTTTTAGCAATCACCATCTTAATGCTGGCCGCTCCGTTTGCGTTTGTTAACGCTCACAATGATGAGGAACATTCTTACCTGCCTCGCAACGCAACTATATACTACAATGAAGCCTGCGGCATGTGTGCGACTTATGTTAAAGAAAGTTTGCCGAATATGCTTGGGAGGTGGGGGATTGATGATGCGGAATACAAGGATTATGTTAACGAACGAAGCAATAGGACATTCATGAACGCCAGGATGCAACAAGCCGGAGTGCCGTTGGATTTGCAAAGCCACATCATGACTTTTGTCGGAGACAAATATTTGCTCGGAGGCCATATTCCCGCTCATATTATTGACGAAGTATTTGCCGAGGAAAACCAAGATAAGTTTAAGCGCATTATTGTATACCAGGACGAAATGCATGACGAGGCTGTTGATTATAAGGTGTGGGCGATACCGGCGTACGCGGATGATTATGTGGGAGAGATTAAAACATATCCCATAAACACGCCAATAACCGAGTATCTAAACTATTTGGAACAAAACAGAAATCAGTTAGCGCTAAATGGCAAAATCGGCGGGCAGCTTAACAAGTTTAGGTCACTCCTGCCGGTTGTTCTGGTTTCCGGTTTTTTGGATGGTATAAACCCTTGCGCTTTCGCGGTTCTTCTGTTTTTCATCGCGTTTCTATTTTCGCTTAAGCGCACCAAAGCCGCTATCTGGAAAATGGGCATTGTGTATATCGGAGCCATATTTTTGGCATACCTGTTGATTGGAGTGGGGATTACCAAGGCGCTGTTGTTTGCCAACGCGCCCCATTTTATGGCGCAACTGGGCGCGTGGCTGGTTATAGCGCTCGGCGTTATTAATCTTTTGAATCTTTACGTTCCATCGTTCCCGATTAAACTTCGCATCCCATCGGCGAGCAAAGACACTTTGCAAAAATGGATCCAAAAAGCTACTCTGCCCGCGGCGTTTGTGCTAGGCTTTCTGGTTGGACTTTGTACTTTCCCATGTTCCGGAGGCATATATGTGGCGATCATCGGTCTTCTGGCCGCTAAAACAACTTATTGGTCCGGATTTGGATATCTGCTTTTGTACAACCTAATGTTTATCGTGCCGCTCATAATAATACTTCTCATGTCATCTAATAAGTACGCGGTGGAAAAGCTAACGACATGGGAGCAGTCCGAGAGTAAAGTAATGAAGCTCATATCCGCCTTTACCATGGTAGCGCTCGGTGCCGTGATATTGATCTTTTTCACATAATGCAGTTAAAGCGAAATTACGAAAGGGTCGCGAAAGTAGCAAAATATAATTATCTTTCGTAAATTTCGTTGTCCTTTCGTAATTTCGCTTTATTTTATATGAGACAAAGATGTTTGAATACCCTCTTATTAATTATTATCACTGTTTTTTTACTTCCTCTCTTTGTTCATGCTCAAGAAGAAAGTCAGCTTGCTCCTGCCGACATGTCATTCAAGGCCGAAGTGATTGAGGTGACGCGCGAACAGAGGAATGTGGATGGGCGCGGCAGAGAGGTCGTGTTGCAAGTGTTGCGACTGCGCGGCAGAGAAGGGGAGTGGAAAGATAAGGAGTTTACATACGACGCCACGGCGTTAAATGCCGAAGTAATGGGGCAGAACGTGTACCAAGCGGGCGATAAGGTGCTGGCGCTTCGCAATGTTAATGCCGAAGGAGAGGAGGTTTTCTACGTGACGGATTATGTGCGCGCCGGACGTCTTTACTTTTTGATTTTTTTGTTTTTAGCCGCGGTGCTCGTGGTTGGCCGTTGGCAGGGTATGAAGGCCTTTATTGGGTTGGCAGCGACTTTTGTCATACTGATGAAATTTATTATTCCCAAGATTTTGGCCGGATCAAATCCATTACTCATCAGTATTATTGGGTCGCTGTTTATTTTAATGATCACACTGTATTTGGTGCATGGGTTTAATTCCAAAACCACAATCGCGATTTCCGGAACGCTTATAAGTCTGCTTGTTACCGGACTCTTATCAATTCTGTTTACAAATCTTACTCGCCTTACCGGTTTTGCGGATGAGGAGACGGCGTATTTGATGAACATCGGACAGAGCGTTTTGAACATGAAGGGCATTTTGCTTGCCGGCATGATAATTGGCGCGTTGGGCGTGCTTGACGATATCACTGTGAGTCAGGCATCCATCGCCGAGCAGATTTATAAAGCTAATCCAGAGCTTAGTCAATACGAAATTTACAAACGCGCCATGAAGGTGGGTATAGACCATGTGAGTTCCATAGTGAACACATTGGTGCTTGCCTATGCTGGCGCGTCATTGCCGCTTATGTTGCTTTTTGGAGTGAGTGGACCGGATTCTCTCCCTGTCGGTCAAGTAATTAACAATGAGGTGATAGCCACGGAAATTGTGCGCACTGTTGTTGGTAGTGTCGGGCTGGTGGTAGCCGTGCCAATTACTACGTTTATTGCCGCGTATTTTTATAAAAAAAGAATTGTTAAGCCGGCGCCGGTTGAGATGAGAGCTGATTCACATATTCACACTCACTCGCGTTAGAATTGCATGTATTTGTTGACAGAGTATGCTAGGTATTGAAACATTTTAACCCACTATGTGGAGAGGAGGTGAAAATAATATGATGGGTAATTGGGATGTTGGACTCGGCGCCGGTTGGATGATTGGAGGTTGGATTTTGATGATTCTTTTTTGGGCAATCATAATAATCGGCATTGTAGCTCTCGTAAAATGGTTGATGGTTCAAGGAAAGGGCGGAACTGCCGCGGAGAAGTCGGCGTTGGATATTCTAAAAGAGCGATACGCCAGAGGCGAGATTGATTCAAAGGAATTTGAGGAACGGTCGAAACAGTTAAAAAATTTCTAAGCAGAGGGCGTAGGAATTCGGAATGACTGCCACGGTTTAAACCGCGGCATCGGCGATTGCGTCAGTTATGGCGCAATGGCGGATGTTTAAATTATCTATGTTTTTAACTCTAGGCGCCCTACTAACGATAATTTTACTTTATTTCGCGTTTGCGCTTGTTTTTTTGCCGCTATTCTCCAAAAAAATATGCGCCATATGCGCCGCAGTCGGTTTAACATGGCTTGGATTGTTAATAGGATATCTCGTTGGCTGGCACAGTGATACGATTCTCATTGGCATCCTAATGGGTGGAAGCGTGATCGGTGTCATGTACCGCGCGGAGCGTTATTTTAGGGCTAAGCAACTTGCCAATTTCTGGTTTATTAAGCTATATATCGTAATCGTTGGATTTCTGGGCGTTTATCTTCTACTCTCTCGGCGCTTTGATTCATTGATTGTCATGATCGCATTCGCGGTAATTACAGGTTTTTTAAGTCTGTTTTTCATAAAATCGAAAAATAGCGGTTTAACCGCGGATGAAAAAAGCCTAAAGAATAAACTTGAGCATTGTTGCGATTAGATATGGAGTTACTCGTGAGCGTTTCAATGGTGGCCGCGTTTATCGCCGGCGTGGCGGCTCTTTTTGCTCCGTGTTGCATAACGGTGCTTTTGCCGTCTTATCTCGGTTCGGTGTTCCGCGAGCGGACAAAGGTTTTCATAATGACCTTTATTTTTTTTCTGGGCATCCTGACAGTGTTTTTACCGCTCGGTCTTGGCTCAGCCGCTTTCGGACAGCTTCTGTCCCGTTACCACAATCAAATTTTTATCATTGGCGGGTCATTCTTGCTTTTACTTGGCGCACTGATGATTTTCGGCAAGCACATCTCGCTTCCGTTTCACGTAAGTCCCACGCTCAAAAGTCATCATCCGTTTTCCGTGTTTACGCTCGGTATTTTTTCCGGAATCGCCACTACATGTTGCGCGCCGGTTCTGGCCGGCGTCATGGCGCTGTCGGTTTTACCGGGTTCAATTTTTTGGGGCGCCGTATATACTTTAAGTTATGTGCTTGGGATGGTCGCGCCGTTATTTTTTATCGCCGCTTTTTTGGATAAAACGCAAATTACTAAAAGATTCATGAATTTCCGCAAACCGATTGAGTACAAGCTGGGCTCCAAAGTTGTCCAGCTCACAATAGCAGAGCTCATTTCCGGGTTGATGTTCGCTCTCATGGGCGTAATTACGATCGCTCTTGCTTTTACCAACAGGCTTCAGGTTCACTCAAGTTATCAAATTGATATAAATATCTTTCTTACCAAAGTATTCAATTCGGTAAAAGGCTTCGTGACGGTTGTGCCGGAATACATATGGGCATTTTTCTTTGTGGTTGTATTCGCTCTATTAGCAATTAAAGCATTTAAATTATTTAAAAAGGAAAAATATGAAGAGAACGGATAAGGAGTCCTTGATCGCCGGCATCATTGTAGGCACCGTCGTGGTCGCTGTATTCGGCGCGCTTATTTATTTTACCGCCTCCGCCAAGCAAGGTACGGCGCAGACCAGCCAATCGGCCGCAAATAGTATGGCCGATCACCATGGTGGCGGTAGCCCGGCGGGATCATCGCCCGTGGCTTCGCTTAGCGAACTTATGGACAAACCCGTGCCGTCTTTTAGTCTAAAAGATAAGAATGGAAATCAATATTCGCCGGAGAATCTTAGAGGTAAAAATATTGTGCTATTTTTTAATGAAGGGCTGATGTGTTATCCGGCATGCTGGAATCAAATTGTCGCTCTTGCCAAGGACAACCAGCTCAAAAGGGATGACACCGTAGTGCTTTCCGTGGTTGTGGATTCGCCGCAGGACTGGCGGCGCGCGGTGGAAAAAATGCCGGAGTTGGCTGAAGCCACAGTCGTATTTGACGAAGGCGCGGAAGTATCAAAAAAACTGGGCATGCTGTGGACAAAGTCCTCCATGCATTACGGTTCCTTGCCCGGCCATACGTACATGATTATAAATAAAGACGGGATAGTGAAGCACGTGTTTGATGATCCGAATATGGCCATACATAACGGCCAGTTGGTTGAGGAATTGGCCAGGATTTAGAGCGTATGTGATTGACTAGTTTGGTTGGGGTGGTACACTATAGGAGAATGAATTACGTTTTCCTATGAACCGAATAAAAAAAGGGATATTATTTATTGTTCTATACGGGATAAGTTTGCTTATCCCGTATAATGTATTTGCGGCTAGGTTGGATTTGCAGAATTTGCTTGATAGCTTGCTCAAGAGAAAAGATGATCAGTTGCAAAAAATACAGCAAGTGAGGCAAGAGAGGCAAAAGCAAGAGGGAAAAGCGGAGCAGTTAAATGACCAGATTGCCGTGACCAATAGACAGATTGGAACTTTGACCGGCGAAATTACCGCGCTTGATGAAAAGTTGGACAATACAAGAGAAGAAATTAATTTGCAAAATGAAAAAATTGGTTTATTGGAAAAAAAAATAGTTTTTTTTAAGGATAAGCTGGGCAAAACTCTTTCGTTATTGTACAGAGCAAGCCGCAGAAATTTGATGGAGGTGGTAATCACGGCCGTTTCATTTTCCGAGGTCGCGAATGAGGTGCAGTATAGCGGTAATTTAAGCTCGGAAATCGGATCGTCAATCAGGGGTTTAGATGATTCAAAGCAGGAGCTGGAGGAGGCGCGCAATGATTTGCGAGAGCTTGAGGACGAGTACGCGACAGATTTAAATCAACAAAAGATACAGAAACAAGGGTTGGAAAGTCAGAAACGATACAAGGCGTTATTGCTGGCGCGCACGCAATCAGAAGTCAGGCAACTAAAAAAACAGGAGCTGGATTTAGCGTCGCGGGAGAAAGAAGTTGAAAATGAAATAACCCGTCTCATCGCGATTTATCGCAGCCAGGGAGAGCGGGTGGGCCGTCCGATTAAAAAAGGAGAAGTCATCGGTTATCAGGGAAATACAGGGTATTCAACCGGATCGCATCTGCATTTTACGGTGTTTATTGATGGAGATTTGCGCAAAACCAGAAATCCTAATGATTATCTTAACTCCGACACGTTTTTCTATCCGCTAAAAAATCCCATTATTACGCAAGGATATGGAATGACCGCTTTTGCCCGCAGCGGAGCTTACCGAGGCAAGCCCCATAACGGTATAGACATGGCTTCTTATCCCGGCGCGCCGATCACGGCCGCCGCGGACGGAACGATAATCCTGGATAAATATTTCGGAGGCTATGGCAACGCGATTATAATTGATCATGGAAATAATTTGTTTACGCTGTATGGACATATGGCGAAATAGATATGCAAAAAACAATATTAAAAATCACCGGCATGCACTGCGCTTCGTGCGCTATGCGGATTGAAGGAAATTTGACCAAAGCGGCAGGGGTTGCAAAGGCAAATGTTAACTTGGCCTCGGAAAAGGCTCTTGTTGAGTTTGACCCGGGAACAACGAATGTTAATGAGTTGATTGCCAATGTGGTGAAAACAGGATATAAGGCGGAGGTATTTACGGATGACAAGCCGGAGGAAGAAAATAATTCAAAGTCCGCCGAAATAAGATGGTACAGAAATAAATTTATTTGGAGCTTGGCTTTAAGTTTGCCGATGTTTTATTTCATGCTGTTTGATTTTATAATGGGTATTCCTTTTAGGGCAGAATTATTGCCGTATATCGGCATAATATCGTTTATCCTGACGATACCGGTACAGTTTATCATTGGGGCGGATTTTTACGCCGGGCTTTGGCGAGGGCTAAAGGCAAAAACTTTTAACATGGATAGCCTCATTGCCATCGGGACTTCAACGGCGTTTGTGTATAGCGTCGCGTTGTTTATTGTGCATGTGGCGAGATATGGCACAGTACTTGGAATTAATGGGAATAAAATTTCCGATCTATATTTTGAGACAGCCGCGTTTCTTATCACATTTGTTATTCTTGGCAAATGGCTGGAAGCCAAGGCCAAGGGAAAAACCTCTGAAGCCATAAAAAAACTCATAGGCCTGCAGGCAAAAACCGCCCGTGTGGTTCGTGAAGGGAAAACGCGGGACGTGCCTATTGAGGAGGTCATTGTTGGCGATATCGTGGTGGTGCGGCCCGGGGAAAAAGTTCCGGTTGACGGAGTAGTGACAAAAGGCGAGTCCTCGGTTGATGAATCAATGGTAACGGGGGAGAGTATCCCGGTTGAAAAGCATAAAGGTGATACAGTGATTGGAGCGACAATGAATAAGAATGGAAGTTTTGAGTTTAAAGCCATTAAGGTTGGCAAGGATACTGTTCTTGCCAATATTATTCGTTTAGTAGAAGAAGCACAAGGCTCCAAAGCCCCGATTCAACAGTTCGCGGACAGAGTTTCGGCGTGGTTTGTGCCCGCGGTTTTGGTAATCGCGGTCGCTACATT
>Ga0209211_10001161_pt1 | contig 51193 bp, 54 predicted proteins | sample RifGroA2_FD_183992 | JGI IMG/M metagenome (GOLD analysis project Ga0209211, IMG submission 183992) | Groundwater microbial communities from Rifle, Colorado, USA - Groundwater A2 (SPAdes) (version 2) | ecosystem: Environmental > Aquatic > Deep subsurface > Groundwater | place: Rifle, Colorado...
TTCTTTTCCTTTTAGAAGAAAAAATCGGGCGCGCGCAAAATCAGAAACGCAGAGAAAACTTTTTTGCTGGGTTGCGAGTGGTAGCGAGCGGCGGCGGGGCGGCTTCATTCGTCGGGGGTTTCCCGAAAATGCGTTCGGATTTCGTTCAGGGTGTGGAGCCAAGAAACTAGATACGAACTCGGATTTTGAAGATGAGAGGGTTCGCTCGCCCAGCCCCGCCAATGGCGGGGCTGGGCTTCGCTCCGCAAGGGCAACGCCCTCGTTTTGGCGGGAAATGAAGCGGATTTTAATGCTTTCGGGGGAATAAAATATGTTTGAAAGAAACTTTTTAGCAAAAAGATTTCTTTCAATTCCTTTGGTGGTTTTGAGACTGGAGAGGAAAAATTTTAGAGTGTCCGTCCATTAGTTCGTATCCAGCCCGATACCCCGCTTGTTCGTCGTTATTGAGACGGAAAACGAGATTTTCAATATAGTTTTTATCAACTGAAATGCGCTCTAAATTTTCCAAACAAAAATCTTCCAATCGTTCGGCGGACACTTGTTTTACCGAACACGCTTGCCAGTCTTGTTTCATTGTGGCGGTGCAACGATAGTAATAATATCGGTTTAACTTCCTACCGATATATTTGTTCGTAAAACAAGATGTCATATTTGAACCGCATTCCTCGCACTTTATCAGTCCGCAGAACAGAAAATTTTTGTACACTCTAAATTTTTTCTGCTTTTCCTTATGAATGTTTTGAGCAAGGGTAAAAATTTCTTCGGAAATTATCGGCTCGTGAATACCCTGATAAATTTCGCCATTGTGCAAAACCTTGCCTATGTAGATAACATTTTGTAAAATATGGCTAATATTTGTTTTAGAGAAATTTTTGCCTAACTTATTTTTGACTCTTTTATTTCTCAACATTTGGTAAGTTTTTGCCGTTGAGCCGCTTTCAATATAAGTTTCAAAAATTGATTTTATTTCCTCCGCTTCTTTCGGGTGCGGGATAAGTTTCTTGTCTTGTCGGATATAGCCGTATGTAGTAAGTCCGCCGTTCGCTAGCCCCTTTTTCGCGCGCTCTAACATTTTGTCCTTTGTTTTTTCGCTGGTTAGTTCTCTTTCAAACTGCGAAAAAGTGAGCATAATGTTGCGGAGCAACCTGCCGGCAGGCGTGGAAGTGTCAAACCTTTCGGTAATGGAAATAAAATCAATTTTTGCTTGCTCAAAAAATTCAATCAGTTGGTAAAAATCTTTCGGCGAACGAGTGAGGCGATCAATTTTGTAAACCAAAACTACATCAATTTTTTTCTTTTTTCAAATCTGAAAGCAATTCTCTCAATGCTGGTCTTTCAAAGGTTGCTTTTGAATATCCGGCATCGGAATAAACTTTGAAAATTTGCCAATCATTCTGGCTTGCAATAAACGACCGGATTTTCTGCTCTTGCGCTTCGCAAGACGAAAATTCCTTTTCCGCTTGGTTATCAGTTGAAACGCGAGTATAAATGGCGCAATTTTTCATATTCATAGATTTATATTATTAGTTTTTAAAAAGAAAAAATTGACTTCCCCCGAAAGCATTAAAATCCGCTTCATTTCCCGCCAGAGCGACGGCGAAGCCGTCGCGAAAGCGAGCCCAGCCTCGCTTGTGGCGGGGCTGGGCGAGCGAACACTCCCATCTTCAAAAAACGAGTTCGTATCTAATTTACTGGCTCCCGAATTAAAACCCCCACAAACTTTTGAAATTATTTTGCCAAATCTGATACACAAATCCAAAAAGCGAAATCTGAAATGACGCGCCCCGCCGCTATTTTTCTGGGGCAAAGGAGGCGGGGCGACGGACTCGCCCGCGCGGAGGAGGGGTCTGGGGAGGAATCCGCGCGGGCTTCGGCTTTCTTTTTTGAAAAAATCGATGGCTATAAATTGAGAAAAAATAAAATTCATGTTAGTATAGTTGTGAGGGTTAGTTTCAACGCTCATACTTATACTATCATACTATGGAAAGCAAACAAAATAGACAAATTGGGGATAAAATAAAAGTCTTTCGAGCAAAGCAAGGATTGACGCAGGACGCTCTTGCAAGAAAGTGCGATATTCCCTACACGACATTGACTAAAATTGAGTCAAACGTGATAACGAAACCGTCAATCCAGACAGTCGTAAAAATAGCGACTGGACTGGATGTCTCCATAGATGAACTTTTAAAATGATTATGGAACCACTTACTACGCTCACAACAGCAGGTACGGCATTAGCAATAGCGAATAAGCTACTTGGAAAAACTGCCGAAACAATTTCAGATGATATAGCAAATCTCTACAAAGCAGGTAGAGATAAACTCGTTTCAGCAGCAGTTAGAAAAACTACCAATATGGATGACGAGAAAATCGCCAATCTTAGAGTAGCGAGAGATGTTTTCTTTAATGGGTCGTTTACGGACGAAGCTATATGTGCAGAATATTTTGGTGGAATTTTGGCATCATCTCGAAGTATTGATGGTAAAGACGATATAGGTGTTTTTTACACCGATATCATAAAATCTCTATCATCAAGCCAGTTGAAACTACATTACATCGTCTATCATTCACTAAATAAACTTTGGCTCGAGATGCCAACAGAAAAAACACGACCAAATGCTGGAATGGGTACGGAAACAGGTCAATATAATATGTGGTTTTCTACCATTGAGCTTCAAAATTTAGGCGTAGACGTTGAAAAAGATCTTATCGCGCTCCACAGTAAGGAACTGATCGGCTCCAATTACGAAGCTCTGGGACATAAACTTGAGAATGGCAAAGAAGTGCCTTACACAAAAGTAGGCCCTACTACACTTGGCATTCAACTATATGCTGTTGCGCACAACAAATTGCCAGCTTGGAGAAATCTTCCACACGAGGATTTTGGTGAGTTCCCTGATATAAAAACTCCCACATTCTTTGCATTATCATTGGATGATTTTTTAAAGAAAGGAAAGCTAAAATAGTATGAAAATAGACAGACCAAAATCAAAACAGCCAATTCCTGATAATGCCAAAAAAGTTTTTGATGGCGTGTTATTTGATGTCTACCAATGGGAGCAAGAAATGTTTGACGGAACAAAGATGACTTTTGAAAAACTGAGACGTCCAGACACAGTTGTTGTATTCCCGATTTTGGACGAAGGGAAAATTTTACTTACCGAGCAAGAACAGCCCGGCAAAGACCCATTTATGGGAGCGGCTGGCGGGCGCGTGGATGAGGGTGAGGATATTTTGGAAGCCGCGAAGCGAGAATTACTTGAAGAAACTGGATATGAAGCGTCCGAGTATATCCTCTGGGATGCTCAACATCCTACATCCAAGATTGACTGGGTTGTTTATACTTTTATTGCAAAAGGGCTGAAAAAAGTCGCCGATTCGAACTTGGACGCGGGCGAAAAAATAGTTTTGAAACCAGTCAATCTTGATGAGTTTATTGTCATCGCAATCAGTAAAAATTTTGTCGAAAAAGAAATTATTCCCAAACTTTACGAAGCAAAGCTCCATCCTGAAAAAATGGAAGAGCTTAAAAAATTATTTAACCCAAAATAATTATGAAAACCATTCTTATTGATGCTGTAGATGCCTTTGTTGTAGAAACCGAAAATGGCTTCGAAATTTTTGAGCCGATGAGAAAAATGCTTGACGAGTTTCCGAATAGAAAAATTATTCTCACAGGCGCAAACGATGAACAATTTAAAAAGTTCGGTTTGGACAAAATGCCGTATGAAGTTTTTACACTCAAACATAATCCCGAGAAAACCGATTCGAAATACTACGAAACAATGCTCAAAAATTTCGATTTGAAATCAGATGATGTTGTCTACTTTGAACACAATCCCGAAGCAGTTAAAAGTGCTCAATCGGTCGGTATCAAAACTCATTTTTTGGATAACGAAAAAAGACCATTGAGAGAGCTTAGTATTTTTTTGGAACAAACGTCTTAACTATGGCAACAACGAGAAAAACCCAAGTGTTATTAGTTCACGGAGGAATGACCTTTAAAAATGAGAAGGATTATTTGTACTACCTAAAAACCAAAAAAGTAACGACAAAGAAAAAGATTTCTTGGACAGGAAATTATTTAGAAAAAAGTTTAGGCAAAAGGTTTGAGATAATTTCGCCACGAATGCCTTTGCAGGATTTTGCGAAGTACAGAGATTGGAAGATATTTTTTGAGAGATATTTGTCTCTTATCAAAAATAAATATATTTTGATTGGTTCGTCTTTGGGTGGAATTTTCCTTGCAAAATATATTTCTGAAAATAAACTTCACAAAAAAGCCTTGTCAGTATATTTGGTTTGTCCGCCATTTGATAATACATTGCCGGGCGAGGATTTAGTCGGTGGCTTCACTCTCGGTAGTAATTTGTCGTTGATCGAGAAGAACTGCAAAAATCTCCATTTATTGTTTTCAAAAGACGACGATGTTGTGCCCACCTCCCATGCCGATAAATACAAGCAAAAATTGAGAAATGCCCATATCGTGATTTACAAGAGCAAGGGTGGGCATTTCAACATCGCCAAATTTCCTGAAATAGTTAAAATGATTTTCGCAGATATTAAAAGAAATTAGTCATCGATTTTTTCAAAAAAGAAAGCCGAAGCCCGCGCGGATTCCTCCCCAGACCCCTCCTCCGCGCGGGCGAGTCCGTCGCCCCGCCTCCTTTGCCCCAGAAAAATAGTAGCGGTGCGCATCATTTCAGATTTCGCTTTTTGGATTTGTGTATCAGATTCGGCAAAATAATTTCAAGAGTTTGTTGTTGGTTTTTATCGGGAGCCAGACAAGATACAAAAACCGCTCATATGGACATCGGAGCGGTTTCTATGTTAAAATTAGTTAAATTACTTTGAGTTACGAAATGCTTTCTTGGTCCTTTTCCCAAATTTCAGAGCGAAAATTTGATAGAACGAGAAAGTATATCCGATGGATATGCTTACTAGTTATAGCGAATTTGCAGCTGAAATTTGGAGAAAAGACCAGGAAGTTCTCTTTTTATTTGGCATTTCGCAATTCAAAGGAATTAGGTTAGAATTAAATTAGAATTAAAAAAGTAAAATCATCAAAATTATGACAGAAAATATATTTTATTCGCTACCCGACCTGCCTTATGGATATAAAGATTTGGAGCCCTATATTTCAGAGAATCAATTAAGAATCCATCACGACAAGCACCATCAAGGTTATGTGGATAGCGTTAATGCTGTTTTTGAAATATTCAGAAAAGCCAGAGAGGAAAATAGCGATTTAGACATCAAGTCCTTCTTAAAAACGCTTTCCTTTAATATGAGCGGGCATATTCTTCATTCTTTGTTCTGGTTTAATATGACGCCTGCTGGAAAAAGCGGGGGAGGAGAACCGAAAGAACATTTAGCCGAAGCCATTATCCAAGAATTTGGCAGTATTGAGAGATTTAGAAAAGAATTTACGGAAGCCGCCAATAGCGTTGAAGGGTCGGGTTGGGCGGTTTTGGCCATAGATGAGAATGCTAAAAGATTAATAATAGCGCAGATAGAAAAACATAATGTAAATTTTTATCCCAATTTCAGGATTTTGATGGTTCTTGATGTCTGGGAACACGCCTATTATCTTGATTATCAAAATATGAGAGCGAAATTTACCGACGCTTTTTGGAATATTGTGAATTGGCAAGAAATAGAAGAAAGGTTCAACCGCGCGAAAGCGTAAAAAGCGGATTGCTTTGCGGTTCTATTTGATTGCGATGGCCGTCAATTCGCGAAATAAACAAAATTTCCCGCCTTGCGGCGGGATTTTTGTTCTATTTTCTGACGGCCTGTTAACTTAAATTTGAGCGGCATACTCTTTTCTTTCCGAATATTCTGTTTTTTTTCCGATATTCCATTGTTGAACCGGCCTTAGGTATCCGACTACTCTTGAATAAATCTCACATTGTTTGTAATTCGTCAAACCAGGTTTATTTTTGAAACATCCGTTGCATTTGAAAATATTTATTTTGTCGCCGTTGTCTTCGTAAATTAGCAGAACCCCGTTTTTAATTTCTTCCCCTTCAATTCCAATTTTTTTTCCGCAGTCGTGGCAATAATTTTTATTGGCAATGTTTGCAATGTCCATAGAAATTGATTTGATATTGGCTTATTTTTCCGACCTTTGTTTTTCTGTGTTTTAGGATTTCGCAATTTCGGCAGTCCTCAAAAATATCAAAAATCTTGCCGCACTTTTGACAAATATAATGAGCGTGCGAGGATATGTCGCCATCGTAACGCGATTCGCTCGCAGAAATTTCTTGAATTTTTCCTTCCACTTTTAAGATATTTAAATTTCTATAAACCGTTCCCTTGCTTATTCTCGGCAGTATTCTTCTGACTCGCCGATAAATTTCCTCAGCCGAAGGGTGAGTGGCGGTATTTTTTAAATAATCAGAAATAATCTTTCTTTGCGATGTGATCATCTTATATAGTTTAGTAATAATTCCTATTTTAGTTTAATTATTATTTAATAATATTCTTAATCCAAAAGCATGTCAAGTGGATAACGAAAAACTCGAAATTCGGGAAAATAATATTAAAAGTTTATTAAGTTTTAATTCTGGAATAAAATTAGATTCTCTGAAACAGGGATTTTAATTTTAGTAACCCCTTTTGCCTTTTTTGCATGGAAAACCCGCTATATGCCTTTCCGCGTTGCCCATAGATGTTGATTTTTTTAAAAGGGGGAGCGATAATAAATAATATAAATTACAATCATATAAATGCCGAAACATCCTCTTTTTTTTATTTTTATTGTCCTTGCGCTTGTTGCTCCGTTTAGCGCGCATGCTTATCTTGACCCGGGGACCGGGAGTTTTATAATCCAAATTATTATTGCAACTGCGGCGACAGCCGCGATTAGCGTCAAAGTATTTTGGCAAAAGATAAAGGGGCTATTTTCGCATTTTTTCAAACACAACGATGGAGAAGAAAATTAATTTGCAAAAAAAGAAAATAGCGTCTTCCTTCCGTGATCCAAGCGGATTTCTTTTTTTAGAGAAAGGAATCCTTTATCGGCAGATAAATTTTTCATATAAGGAGCATTACGACCATCTGATAAATTCAGGGCTTTTCAAATTACTTGTTGAAAAAAAACTTTTAATTTCTCATCAGGAAAGCGCTCTTGAAAATAGATTTTCAGAGGAAGCGTATAGAATTATCCAGCCGGAATTTATTAGGTTTATATCTTATCCTTACGAGTGGTGCTTCGGTCAATTAAAAGATGCTGGTCTTGCCGCGCTTCAAATTCAAAAATACGCGTTGGAACACGGAATGGTCTTGAAAGACGCGAGCGCGTATAATATGCAATTTGTAAGGGGAAAACCAGCGCTTATTGATACGCTTTCTTTTGAAACATACAAAGAAGGCGAGCCATGGATCGCATACCGCCAATTCTGCCAGCATTTTCTCGCGCCTCTGGCGCTTATGAGCTATCGCGATATCCGTCTCGCGCAATTGCTCCGAATATATATTGACGGCATACCGCTTAATTTGGCAAGTTCGCTTTTGCCGGTTAGCTCTTTGTTGAATTTATCGCTTTACGCTCATATTTCTTTGCACGCAAGAGCGCGGAATAGAGCGACAAAACAAGCAAGTCGCCCTAAATCATTTTTAAGCAAAAAATTGTTGTTCGCTTTAATTGATAATTTGGAATCAGCTATTATGTCATTAAAATGGGAGTTAAAAAAAACAGAGTGGGGAAACTATTATAATAAAAACAATTATTCATCAGAGGCATTTGTCGGTAAAAAGAAAATAATTGAGGTATTTCTTGAAGAGATTAAACCGAAACAAGTTTGGGATATTGGGGGTAACACAGGCGTTTTTAGCCGGATTGCCAGCGCAAAAGGCATTGAGACAATCTGCTTTGACATTGACCCTGCGGCAATAGAAAAAAATTATTTTGAGGCGCGGGCAAACGGAGAAGAAAATATTCTTCCTCTGACGCTTGACCTCGCCAATCCGAGCCCGGCAGTAGGCTGGGCAAATAAAGAGAGAGATTCATTACAAGAACGAGGACCCGCTGATATTGTTTTCGCGCTGGCGCTTATCCATCATCTTGTTGTAACATTTAATATTCCGTTTGAGGATATCGCGGAATTTTTTAGCGATATAGGAAAATCGCTTATTGTGGAATTCGTTCCAAGTGGCGACTCTCAGCTTCAGCGGATGCTGGCTTCAAGCGCGAAAGTTTTTCCAAATTATACTCAAGAAAATTTTGAAAACGCTTTTCAAAAATATTTTTTGATTAAGGATATTAAACAAATCCAAGATTCAAAAAGAATTATATATCTTATGAAAAAACGATGAAACGTTTTGTTTTATTTATTCCAAGTTTGCTTGCCGTGTTTCCATCGCTTTTTATTTTCTTTAAAAATAAAGATGTAATTGATATTCCGTTTTATATTATTCTCTTTTTGTTATTCGGCATTGGAACAACCCTATTTCTATGTTTATTAATTTTTAAGTTTTTTATAAAAAATGATTCAATAGCGGTTGTTATGTCTGTTATTGCGGTTTTGGCGGTGTTTTATTACGGATATTTTTATGAAATCATTATAACTGGTTTTGGGAATTTTTCGTTAAACAGACATATAGAGGTAATTTTAATTTGGAGCGGATGTATGATTAGCTTGTGGTTTTTGGCGTGGAGAATTAAAAAAAACGCGGATTTTTTGTGCAAGATTATTTGTATTTTTACAATGGTTCTTTTTACGGTGTTTCTTATTTTTATTGCCGTAGACAACGTTCAAAAAATTCTTTCAAAAAACAGCAAAATTATCTCTATGGAAAACGCGGAGGAAGCTTTTTCTCTTGATTATGTAAATTCTTTTCTTGGATACGCGCCCGATGTGTATTATATTGTGCCGGACGGATATGAAAACGCTTCTGTTTTAGAAAAATTTTTTGGATATGACAATCGCGAATTTTTTTCCCATCTGGAACAAAAAGGATTTGTAATAATAAAAAATAGCGAAAGCAATTATCCGAATACTCTCTTCTCAATGCCAGCCACATTGAATATGGAGTATATGGATAAATTGATTGCAGATCCTTCCTTGGATTCTCTTTTAGTCCGAAAAAAAATTTTTGAGAAGAGCAATGTGTCTGATCTGTTTGAAAATTTTGGGTATCAATATGTTGCGATTGCCTCGGATAATACTTCATTCAGCGGGGATGAGGCGGATGTAAGATTCGGTCCGAATCTTCTTTTCCGCCTTTTTATCAAGCCTACAATTTTTGATCCGTTTTCGCGAAGGTTTAGAAGCCGCATATTAAACGCGTTTAATTCTTTTAATGAGGCCTCTGCGCTTTCAAGCCCTAAATTTGTGCTGGCGCATATCATAGCTCCGCACGATCCGTATGTGTTCGGTCCGAATGGTGAGCGTATTGGCATTAACACAGGAGCGGCGCATTCTGAAAATGACATGAAACTTTATTTAGGCCAGCTGAAATTTGTGAACAAGGAACTTGAGAGAGCCATAGATGTTATTCTTAAAAATTCTATTCGTCCGCCCATTATTATTATCCAGTCAGATCACGGCGTCTCTTTGCCCGATTCTTACGGAGCGGAAAATGTTCAAGATGCCCGCTTGAAAAATTTGAGCGCGTTTTTGCTTCCAAAAAAAGCGGAAAATCTTCCCAGTTCAAATATCAATACATTTAGATTTATTTTTGATTATTATTTTGGAACATCGTTCGGCTTGCTGGAAAACAAAAAAAAATAAGCGGCCTTTTCGTTAATAGAAAGTAATTAAACGCAAAAAATAAAAATCAGCAGATATGTCTTGGAAATTGCGGTGTTTGCGCGCGGAGCTGTTGTTATGATGTTTGAACTTGTCGGCTCAAGGACGTTTGGGCCATATTTTTTAGCCCCCATTTTTTTATTTATTTGACAAATTACTGCAATAAAAGTAATCTAAAATTGGTTCTTTGTGTATAAGGATATGCGATGCGAAAGGAAGCGCAATATGCGCCAAACAAGCGTAGGCAAAAAAACCGCGTCAAGAGTTTCAAAAATACAGAAAGAGAACGTGAACCGAGACTGCGTATCGGTTGAAGTGAGAATGTGTCGCTACTGTGGCTATGTGCCGCTAAAGACATTGACTCCGCCCGATGGCCGTTGTCCGAAATGCAATTACTTTAGTTGGGAGCAACTTATTGTGCCGCTCCGTATTTCCCCCTATATTGGCTAAAAGTTTATTCAGCCAAATCAAAAATTAGGCTCTGGCTTTTATGGCAGAGCTTTTTTATTTTATAAATATGCAGATGCCATGTATTTATAGCTTCTTTTTCTTTAACCGCAAGCGGAAATCTGAATTATTATTTTTTCTTATTTTTTTACACACCCTTTACACACCCTTATTGTGGTATAACAAATCAAAAATTATCGTCAATTAAAAACCACGATCGTGGTTTTTAATTGACGATAAATATTTGGGAACGTTGTTTTTAGCGGCAAATTTAGTTTATAATAAAAATATGGAAAATCAAACAATAAATCAAGCGATAAAATTAACTGGCTGTTGCGAGCCGTTTAATCCGGAGCCGTGGCAGGACAAAGAAATAATCTGGAATAATAAATTATTCGCGAGAGACCATATAAGAAGTTTTTTTACATGTTTCTCTTAATTTTGGCTAGAAAGTAATAAAAAACATGAAGCTGATTGAGGCGGCGGGAGCGAAAGTGGAATATCAATTAATGCTTGCTGACGAAAATTCTCTTTGGGGAGTTGATATTTATATTGATGTTTCCAAAGAAGTTCCGGGAGCGAAGATAGCGACTATTTTAGAAGTTTTTTTTACAAAAGTTTTTGAAGGTATTTGCCAAAATGTCGGCAAATGGGCGAAGGAGGCGGAGGAATATATCAAGAGCAAGGGAAAAGAATTGAAGAAAATATATTTTTCCTACACCGCTTGCCCGAAATGCGCCAAGGAATACGGCAAGAACTATGTGGTTCTTTTCACGCAGATAAATTAAGGTGTAATAAAACAAGGATTATTTCGTCTTAATAATAATGGTAATGGGCGCAAAATTTACTATTTGCCATATATTAATTGATAATGATAAAGTCGATCTGTTGACTGGCTGAGTTTTTTGCGGTTCGTAACTTGGCCGGTCTAAAAAAAGATCGGTTTTTTTTGTTCTTTTGCGGTTTTGTTCTTTTGTTTGTTTTTTTTGTGTGAAAGGAGAAAACAATGGACAATCTAAAAGAGTGGGAAATGGACTGGGAAGAAATGGACTTAATGGGTTGTTTCAGCGGGCAGGAGATTCGGAAAATTTCTCCCTTGAGCGACGAGGAAGAGCAGGATGACTCTTCAAAAGAAAGGGGCGCCTAAGCGCCCTTTGTTGTTGTAGATAATTTTGGTATAATAACTTTGAATTGCGAAATGCTTTCTTGGTACTTTCTTCAAATTTCAGAGCGAAAATTTGATAGAACGAGGAAGCATATCCGATGGATATGCTTACGAGTTATAGCGAATTTGCGGCTGAAATTTGGAGAAAGGACCTGAAATTCATTTTATATGGGGCATTTCGTAATTCAAAGTAATAAACTTGTCGCATAATAACCTTTCTGCTGTAATTGAATATTTTAGCTACAAAATCATAAAAGCTCTTCGGCTTATACATCCGTATAAACCTCGTCGCTTTTCTGATAATTTCAAGTGAGGGAAAGTGTAAAAGATTGCTTTTGCGCTTTGACCGAACACAGAAATTATATCTACTTTGAATTACAAGCGCCTTATAATCTCCCTTGCTTTGCCTCAATTGGCTGGTTTAGCGGGTTCGCTTTTTACCACTCCTGCAATACCGGCTTGGTATGCAGGGTTAGAAAAGCCGAGCTTTAATCCGCCAAACTGGATTTTCGCTCCTGTCTGGACATTGCTTTTTTTGTTGATGGGAATTTCTCTTTATTTTATATGGGGCAGAGGATTGGAGAATAAAAAATCAAAAATAGCGGTTTTGATTTTTGCCGTCCAACTTGCCTTAAACGCGCTTTGGTCAATTGTGTTCTTCGGTTTTCATAATCTCGGCGCCGCGTTCGTTGCGATTATTTTTCTTTGGTTCGCTATTTTTGTTAATATCGTTGCTTTTGCCAAAATTTCTAAACAGGCGGCTTATCTTTTACTGCCCTATATTCTTTGGGTAAGCTTCGCGGCAATTTTAAACTTTTCTATTTTGACGCTTAATTAAATGTATCGCAATAAATTTGGCAAGTAGCGCAATTAACAGGATTAAATGTTTCTTCTGCGATTAGAAAACTTTACCATACAAGAGGGGCGATGATCCAGCCGGCTTACAGATTTATTTTAAGTCAAAACAGCAGAGCTGAAAAATATTTAAATTTCGCTGAACAAGAAATAGTTAAATTGTCTTAATGTTATGGAGATTTTTGTTAAGGTGAAACCGGCGAGCCGCGAGGAAAAAGTGGAGAAAATTGACGACACTCATTTTTCGGTTTCAGTCAAAGAGCCGCCGGTAAAAGGGTTGGCGAATAAAGGCGTTGTAAGGGCATTATCAGAATATTTTAACGTTTCACAATTAAAGGTAAGAATTGTGTCCGGTTGTTTCAGCCGTCAAAAATTAATTGAAATAATAGAATAGAACAAAAACATAATCAAAGCATGATAAAAATATAATAAATTCATCGTAGTAAAATTCCTACGATCGTGGATTTTTTACTACGACCTATTGGTATGGATTTCAATGATAAGGTTTTCAATATTATAAAAAAAATTCCAAAAGGAGAGACATTGAGCTATAAAGATGTCGCGGAAAAAGCGGGAAATTATAGGGCTTGGCGGGCAGTAGGGAGTATTCTGCGCAAAAATTATAATCCGGCTATTCCTTGCCATAGAGTAATTAAAAGCAATGGCGAACTTGGCGGATATAACAGAGGAACCGCCCAAAAATCTTCACTTCTCAAAAAAGAAGGCGCTATTAGTTAGAAAAATAAAGCTGGCGTCATTTTTTACAAGAATGCATTGCTTGTTAGTGGATAAAATAGATGTATGGTATAATTAAAAAATAAGGTTGATAAATTATTAATTAATCTTTTACATCATGGATGCACAACAAATTCCTGCGGATAAAAATTTCGCAGACAAGAATATAAATATAGCGAATATAGAAGATAAAATAAATAAAATTCCAAGGAAAATAATTATTGTTGCGGCAGTTGTTTTGCTGATTGGTTTAATGGCTGGAGGATATTATGGTTGGAAAATATGGAAGGGGGCTGAAATATTGTCTAATGGAGAGCAAACATTAGAAGAAATTGGAGATGCTGTGGAAAAAATAACAGAAAGCGCGCTTAAGGGCGTTTTGCCGTCAATCCAGATAAATCCCCTGGAAAATAGGCCTGACCTTAATCCGGCCGACAAGGCAAATCCTTTTAAGGATATTAAAATCAATCCATTTGAATAAATAATTCAGGATTAGTCTTGAGCCATCGCGAAGGGCTAACCCTTTTAAGCACTAATATATGAAAGCAAGATATTTTATAAGTTTCACAATCGTAAATTTTACAATAATCAGTTCGGTTATTTTTATCAGCAATGTTCTCGCCCAAGCAGGAGCCGGGGCAAATATTCAATATCCCGTCGCGGAGTTAGGTAATTGCTCGGATGAAAGCGCTTGCCGAATGTATTGCGATAATCCGGAAAACGCTAATATCTGTTTGGATTTTGCGGAGCGGAATAATTTGATGTCTAAACAAGAAATCAAGATAGCTAAAAATTTTGTGGCAACCGGATCCAAGGGTCCGGGTAATTGTAATGGCAAAAAAGAGTGCGAAACATTTTGCAATGACATAGCTCATATTGACGAATGCATTGCTTTTGCTGAAAATAATAATTTAATACCGTCGCAAGAATTAGAAGAGGCCAAGAAAGTTCAAGCCACCATTAAAAGAGGAGTCAAGCCGCCCCCATGCGGGAATAAAAAGCAATGCGATATTTATTGCAATGAATCCGAGCATATGGAGGAGTGCATATCTTTTGGCGCGGAAGCAGGCTTTATTCAAGGTAAAGAACTTGAAGATGCTCAAAAAATGTTATCTGCTCTCAGGAGAGGAATTAAGCCGCTTCCATGCAGGGGCAGGAATGAGTGCGATGAATATTGTAGTAATCCTGATAATATGGAAAAGTGTATGACTTTTGCTATGGAAGCTGGTTTTATGAGTGACAAAGAAAAAGAAGACAGCCAGAAAATATTACAAGCCATTAGGAAGGGAGTTAAGCCGCCGGCTTGCAAAGGCAAGGAAGAATGCGATGTTTATTGCAATGAAGAAAGCCATTTTGAAGAATGTATGAATTTCGCTGAAGCGGCAGGATTTATGACCGCCGAAGATGCCGCGATGGCAAGAAAAACAGGCGGCAAGGGACCGGGCGATTGCAAGGGCAAGGAAGAATGCGAGGCGTTTTGCAATAATCCCGACAACCAGGAAACCTGTTTTAATTTCGGCAAAGAGTACGGGTTGATTCCGGAAGAAGATTTAAGGCAGATGGAAGAAGGCAAGCAAAGATTTCAGGAATCTTTAAGTCAGGCCCCGCCAGTTGTTCTTGATTGTCTTAATGAGCAATTTGGGACCGAAATGATGGAAAAGTTTAAGGGTGGCGGCGCTATGCCTCCTCGAGAAATCGGCGACAAAATGCGCGAATGTTTTAAAAGAGAGATGGGTTCAACCAGACCTAATGGGCAAGGCGGACCCGGCGAAGGTGGCATAATATCGCCTGAAGACCAGACAGGGCCGGGCGGTTGCGTCAATCCTGAAGAATGCAAGGCATATTGCAAGTCAAATCCAGAAGAGTGTCAGAGATTTCAGCCGGGCCCGGGCGAGATAAATCCTGGCGGTCAAATAATGCCACAACAAGCCGGTCCTGGATGGTGCAAGGGCCCGGAAGAATGCGCGGTTTATTGCGAATCAAACCCCGATGATTGCAAGAATTTTATTCCTGCGGAAAACGGGCAATTTGCGCCAGGCACTGGTCCTTCAAATTTTGAAGAGCAGGAAATCCAAAATATGCCTATTAAACCCGAAGGATATGAAGTCCAACCAGGAATGCAAAACAGATTAATTCCACAAAGAGAATGCCAGGGAGAATATTGCCCGCAACAATTCTCTCCGGCTCAGCCCGGAGAGTCGTCATTGCCTGGGGAATATATTCCTTATCTGCCAGATGGACAGATCCAGCCTGAATTTATTCAACAGCCGTCTGTTCAACAGCCGCCAGTTAATTTGCAGCCGCCGGTCAATCAACAGCAGCTCCCGGCAAATAATATAACGCCTCCTTCTCCGAGTGAAATTCCTTTGCCTACATTTGAAAATCCAACACCTCCGACAGCCGTTAATCGCTTAAAATTATTGTTGGGTGCCTTGTTAAAATTATTTGGGGATTAACCCCATTAGAAATTACGCCCGCTCCGATGGATATCGGAGCGGGCTATTTCTTACAGGATTGACTTATTAATCCTTATATGCTAATGTTGTATTATAAGATAGTTGCCTAATAGGCCCGGCTTAATAAGGAGCGGGTCTAATGAAAATCTGGTCGAGGTTATTCAGGGGACTAAACTTTAGGATTCACTCTGTTAAATTTGTTTTGCAATTATTTAACAGGGTAAACCTTAAAATATTAATTAGTTAATATAAATACTTTGAATTTCGCAACTCAAGGTATCAATATCATGGAAGGAACAATCAAAAATCTTACAGACAGAGGATTTGGATTTATCACCGTTGATGGAGAAGAGAAGGACTTGTTTTTTCATAGCAATGAGCTTAAAGGCGTAAGCTATGATGAACTGAAAGTGGGTGACAGAGTGTCTTTTGATAAGACCGATTCTCCAAAAGGGCCAAACGCTACAAATGTAAATCGCATTTAGTTGTTGGTCTATTAAGTTAAGTAAAAAATTATCCAACCCACAATTATGGGCTGGATAATTTTTTACAGAATTTCTAATTTCCGTAAATTCATCGTAGTAAATTTCCTACGATCGTAGGAAATTTACTACGATGAATTTATTGTAAATTTTATGCAATGGCAAGAATTATTTAATGCCGAGCCGAAATATCGTTTGGGGCAGGCAAAAAGCGCTCTTTTTCAGGATTTAATTCAGAATTGGCAGGAGGCAAGAGTGTTGCCGTTAGATTTAAGAGAAGAATTAAATAAAAAATGTCCCATTAAAATATCCGCCGAAAAAATTTTTTCTAAAGATGAAAGGACAATAAAAGCAGTTATTTTTTTTGACGATGGCTTATTGGTTGAAACTGTTTTAATGCGTCATAAAGATAAAAGAAATACTATTTGCGTTTCTTCCCAAATCGGGTGCTCCTTGAATTGTTCTTTTTGCGCCACTGGCAAAATAGGGTTTAAAAGAAATCTTGACGCATGGGAAATTGTTTCGCAAGTCTTATTTTTCGTCCGCTATCTGAAAACAATTGGAGAAAAAATTACTAATGTTGTTTTTATGGGAATGGGCGAGCCGTTTTTGAACTATCAAAATGTCATAGGGGCGATAAAAATATTAAACGACAAGGAAGGATTTAATTTGGGAGCAAGGCATTTTTCAATTTCCACTGTTGGCATTGTTGAGGGAATTGAGAAATTAGCGAAAGAGGAGTTGCAGATAAATTTAGCTATTTCTCTCCACGCTCCCGCTGACAAGCTTCGTTCGGAATTAATACCGGTTAACAAAAAATATACCATTGATAAAATTTTGAAGGCAGTTGATGATTATATTAAAAAGACTTGTCGCCGGGTGATGTTTGAATATATAATGATAGATAATATAAACGACTCCAAAGAACACGCTAAAGCGTTAGCCAAGCTGATGAAAAAGCCCCTTTATTTCGTCAATTTGATTTCTTATAATTCCATGGGATCCCTCGCTACACTTGGGATGAAAACTCCGTTATCGCCTTTTAAGTCCTCTTCGTCTTCAAAAATTGAGAAATTCAAAAAAATATTAGAGAGTGAGGGCGTGGCGGTTACCCGAAGATATCGTTTTGGCGAAGACATTACAGGCGCCTGCGGTCAATTGGCAACGAAAAACAGGAGGAAATAAATAAGGCGAATTCATATAGAATTCGCCTCTTGTATGGTATTTTTATAATTTACTGTCTACTTTTTAGATGTATAATGCTATCACAAAAATATGCTTATTGACGATGTGAAAATTAAGGCGCGGGCAGGCAGGGGTGGCGATGGCGCAACGGCGTTTTGCAAGGAAAAAATGTGCTTTGGTCCGACCGGAGCCAATGGCGGAAAGGGAGGCGATGTTTATTTTGAAGGCGTAGCTGATTTGGGCGCGTTTATTCAGTTTCGCTATAAAAAAGAAATAGGCGCTAAAAGCGGGGGAAGGGGCGACGGCAAGCTTAACGACGGCGCAACCGGCGATGATTTGATCTTGAAAGTTCCTGTTGGAACAGTAATCCATAATTTATCTACTGGCAGGGACTTTGAAATTATTTCTATCGGCCAGCGATTGCTGGTTGCAAAAGGCGGACGGGGCGGAAAAGGCAATTTTAAGTTTCGTTCGTCAATCAATACCAGTCCGATGGAACATCAAGACGGCTTGCCGGGCCAGGACTATGAACTGCGATTGGAATTAAAAATGATTGCGGATGTCGGTTTTATCGGATTGCCCAATGTTGGCAAATCAAGCTTGTTAAATCGGCTTACCAACGCTAAAAGCAAGGTCGCAAATTATCCTTTTACAACTCTTAATCCGAATTTAGGCGTCTATTACGAATTGATTTTAGCCGACATTCCTGGTTTAATTGAGGGATCATCGGATGGCAAGGGGCTTGGCATTAAATTTTTGCGCCATATTGAACGGACGAAAACGGTTTTCCATTTTATATCCGCGGAATCGTTGAACCCGGTGAAGGACTATCAAGTTGTAAGAAATGAATTGGAGACATATAATAAAAAATTATTGGACAAGCCGGAATATCTTTTTTTAAGCAAGGCGGACTTGCTGGATAAAAAAGAAGCTGATAAAAAATTAGAAGAATTAAAAGCGATAAATAAAGAAGTGATTGCAATTTCTGTTATAGATGATAAAAGTATCAAACAAGTGGAAAAAATATTGCGTAAAATTATAAAACAGAAATATGAATAATAACTATTCAGAATTAATACGATCGTATTAATTCTGAGTAAGTGTATTTTTTATTTAAAAGATGGATAAAGGTCGGATTTGAATAATTAAATTATTATAACTTATAACTCATAACTTGGAACTTGGGAGACCACCTCCTTAATCCTCCCCCGATGGCCATCGGGGGAGGAAGGGTGGGGGTAAGTTTATGTTCCACGTTCTAAATTCCATTTTTATGGCAGAAGTTATTAAAAAAGACGGCACAAGAGAGCCATTTGACACAGGTAAAATCAAAAGCGCGATTTTAGCCGCCGGCCAAAGGACAGATCTTTCGGAAGAAAGAAAAAACGAAGTGGCGGAACAAGTTGTTGCCGCAATAACCGCTATGGCGGACGGAAAAGACGAAATAGCAAGTTCAGAAATCAAAGAAAAAATTCTTTCTGAATTAGACGGAAATGAGCCGATTATTTCCGAGGAATGGAGAAAATACGAGCAAGAGAATAAATAACCTGATTGTGCCGATTTGTTCATGAGAATATGAATTAAATAAAAAGCGGAGTATCTCAGCCACGATCGTGGCTGATATACTCCGCTTTTTATTTGGGATTTAACCCTATAGTATTTTAGATTTCGGTTAAATGTGATATTGTAAAATTATAGAAATAAACGTTATAAATATGACAGACATTAATCAAATCGTTAAAAATCTCAAAAAATATAAGCCGGAGAAGATTATTCTTTTTGGTAGCCACGCTTGGGGGAAGCCGAACGCATCAAGCGATGTTGATATTCTGGTTGTTAAAAAATCTAAATTATCTAGACGTATTAGAACTGCTCAAGCGGAAAAATTTTTAGGAGCGCTTCCTTATCCTGTGGATGTATTTGTTTATACTCCGGGAGAAATAGAACGGCGAAAAGAGTTAGGCGATTTTTTTATTAACCTAATCCTAAAAAAGGGCCAAGTTATTTATGAAAGAAGATAATAATAAAAAATTGTCCTCCGAATGGTTCGGCAGAGCGGATGAGGATTGGGGAGTCGCTTAACTTCTTTACGACGAGAAAAGATACCCTGCGGCTAGTTGCTATCATTGCCATCAAGCGGCAGAAAAGTATCTAAAGGGTTTTTTGGTTTTCAATAGAAAAGATATAGAAAATGAGTTTAAGATTCATAGCTTGATTAAACTTTTTGATTATTGCAAAGAATTAAGCAAAGGATTAAATCAGGAAGTTAAAAAGTCATGTTATTTTTTGAATAAGTACTACATAGAAACTCGTTATCCTGGAGAAATAGAAGAGTATTCTTGGAGCGAAGTTGGAAAAGCGCTGAAGGCGATAAATGCGATAAGAGATAAAATTTTAAAAATTTGCAATATTTTTTGAATAAAAAAAATCAGAGTTGACGCCGCTTATAACGCTATGAAAAAGAAGTTCATCGTTATTATGATAATAGTTATTTTATTGGTGATTGCTTTTTTTATTTTAATAAAAGAATATTTAGTTAAAATTCCTGCTGGTTTTAGTTTATATAGAAATTCCAAAATGGGAGTTAGTTTTGCTTATCCAGTAAATTGGTTTATGGAGGATAAAATAAAAGATGAAACGATTGTGATAACGCCTCCTGATTATGATAAAGATAATATTTGTCCGCTTGGTTTTAATGTTTTAATAAGAAAAAAACCAGCAGATTTAAACTATAACGGCGACGAAGTGTTGAGTGAACAGTTCTGGCTTTTTTAGACGTTCGTAAAAGTATAAATGGTCTGATCGGTGAAATGATAGATTTTTCAGGAAAAAAGAGGAGGGCTCTCAATCAAGTTTTTGAGATACAACGAGACAAAGGATGTATTTTGAAATGCCTTTTTATTGATCCAGTTACTGATCTAAAAAACGGAAATTTTTATTACATTATCTATTGCGTCGATAAAAATTTATATGATAAATTTTTTTGAAAAATGTAGATAAAATACTTAATTCTTTTATGATCTCTAATTTATAGTAAATTATACAAAAAAATTTCGGTGTTTTATTTATAATTATAGGAATTTTATATTTTTTCCTTGTTCTGCAAATGTTCTGATTCAGCTTCAATATAGATTTTCTGGTCTCCATGCCGAAATGATTAAATGGAGATATTTTCTGTATAAATTATTTGGCATATCCACGATTATTTTAGGGATTATTATAATATTATTCGCAAAGTAAAAATATGAAAAAGAGTTTAAGAGTAAAAAAGAATTCTGAATAAATTCAGGATGAAATATTTAAAAAAATGCTGGCTGGAAAGAAAATTCGGCTGGTTTCTGATTTGTCTTCTTTTTGTTTGAAATTAAATCCCGTTAATCTAAATGGAAATATCAAGCCAAGAAAAGATTCTTATAGAAATAGTTAAAGTTTTTGATGATTTGAAAATAAAGTATTTTATTACCGGCGATTTTGCGGTGTCTGTGTGGGGCAGGCCAAGAGCCACATTTAACATGGATATTGTCGTAAGAATTATTGAGGAGCCGCAAGCTGATAAATTGGTTGATGCCTAGAAAAATATTTCAAGAGCGGGTTATGCGGATAAAGATATAGTAAAAGAAGCGATTAAGAACGGAGGAGAGTTTAATTTTATTGATCCGGATAGCGGGTTAAAAGTGGACTTTTGGGCGGATAGAGAAGACAGAAACAGCCCGCCTGAATTTAAGAATAGGAAATTAAAAAAAATAAGCGGCAAAGGAGTTTTTTTATTTCGCCCGAAGATTTAATTTTAAGCAAATTGCGGTGGTATAAATTATCAAATTCAGAACGGCACATCAATGACATAAAATCGGTTTTTAAGATTTCAGGAGATAAATTAAATAAAAAATATCTTAATTATTGGATTTCAAAACTTGACCTATTAGAAACTATAAAAAGTAACGGTATTGATTTTTAGATTTAATAGATTGATGCGATTTATGAATGAGGTGAAAATAGATAAAATTATTCGGTCAAAGAGAAAGACAATTGCTTTGATTGTGTCGGCTGACGCTATGGTTGTTGTGCGGGCGCCGTTCAGGACTCCTTTGCGGTATATTGAAAAATTGGTTTTTCAAAAACGATTTTGGGTTGCAAAGAAAAAGAAGCAGGCTTTGAGAAATGGCGTTCCGGTTAATGCAAAAAAATTTGTGGATGGGGAAGAATTTTTGTATCTGGGAGAGAAATATAAATTAAAAATAGAGAATTGCGAGGATGTTAAATTAGCGGATTATTTGTATTTTCCGGAAACATATTTATCTAACGGCCAGACAAAAATGATTGAATGGTATAGGCAAAAAGCTTTGGAAAAAATAACTGAAAGAGTTAATTTGTATAATCAGATTAGCGGCTGGAAATTCAAGTCAATATCCATTACTTGCGCGAATAAAAGATGGGGTTCCTGCAGTCCGAATGGAATGCTTAATTTCAGTTGGCGACTGATAATGGCGCCGATTGCCGCAATTGATTATGTAGCGGTTCATGAATTGGCGCACATACCGGAAAAAAACCACTCGTCAAGATTTTGGAATAAAGTAAGAGCAATTTTCCCGGATTACAAAAATCAGAGGAAATGGCTGAGGGAAAATGGAAGTAGTTTGAGTATATAATCTATATGGATCAAAAAGAAGCGTTGGACATATTAAAAATGGGATGCAATGTATTTCTTACTGGCCCGCCCGGAAGCGGGAAGACTTTTTTATTGAATAAATATGTTAATTATTTAAGGGGGCGTGGAAAAGCCGTTGCGATAACAGCTTCTACCGGCATAGCCGCCACGCATATAAACGGAGTGACTTTGCATTCCTGGTCTGGTTTGGGGATTAAAGAAAGAATCAGCGATAAAGAAATTCGCGTTTTGATGAGCAAGGGATATCTCAGAAAAAAAATAAAGCCAGCCCGCGTTCTTATTATAGACGAAGTGTCAATGTTAAAGCATAACCAATTTGACGCAGTTGACCGCATCTGTCAGTATTTTAAGGGCAGTTTTGCTCCTTTTGGCGGAATACAAGTTGTCTGCTCTGGCGATTTTTTTCAACTTCCTCCAATAGAAAGAGATGGCGAGGCAAAATTTATCACAGAATCATTTGCATGGAAAAGCATGGATATAAAGGTTTGCTATCTTGAGGGGCAATTTCGCCAGAAAGACGAAAAATTATCCGCTTTATTAGATCATATCCGGGGCAACAGAGCATATGAATCCAAAAAAATTTTGATGGACAATAAATTTTCCGAGAACCAATTTCCGCAGGATATGATTCCAACAAAGCTTTATACCCACAACATTGATGTTGACGCCATAAATATTTCTGAATTGAATAAAATAAAAGGGAAAGAGTTTGCCTATTATATGGAATCAAGGGGGCCCAAGGAGCTTGTCTTTTCTTTGAAAAAGAGCTGTTTGGCGCCTGAGAAATTGCTTTTGAAACGAGGCGCTCATGTGATGTTTCTAAAAAATAATTTTGAAAAGGGCTATGTCAACGGCACTCAGGGCAGAATAATTGATTTTGATGAAGAAGAATTGCCGGTTGTAAAAACATTTTCCGGGAGAACAATAATCGCTAAGCCCGCGGAATGGACGGTTGAGGGCAACGATGAATCCATTACTCAGATTAGCCAAATACCTCTACGGCTTGCCTGGGCGATAACCGTCCATAAAAGCCAAGGTATGAATTTGGATGCTGCTGAAATTGATCTTTCTAAATGTTTTTTAGAGGGAATGGGTTATGTGGCGATTTCTCGCCTGCGAACGCTTGCCGGGCTTAAACTTGTTGGAATAAATGATTTAGCTTTTTATGTGAATGAAAAAGCCGTTGAAATGGACAAGGACTTCCGGCAATTATCTCAAGAGGCAATTGAGAATTTAAGAAAGATGTCTCTGTCGCAAAAGGAAAAAGAGCAAAAGAATTTTCTCCATTCTTCGGCGTAGATTTTTACCAGAAGTTAGATCTCTGGTTTTTTCGTTTGACAAAAATTGGATTTGGCGTAATTTGAGAGTGGTTTAGCTCTTTTCACTAATAACTTTGAATTACGAAATGCTTTCTTGGTCTTTTCTTCAAATTTCAGAGCGAAAATTTGATAAAACGAGGAAGCATATCCGATGGATATGCTTACGAGTTATAGCAAATTTGCGGCTGAAATTTGGAGAAAAGATCAGGAAATTCTTTTTTTATTTGGCATTTTGTAATTCAAAGTAATAATAAAACGATTGTTCTTTATATGGAAAGGAAATAGAGATGGAAAATACAACAAAAAGAGAAATTCGGTTGTTTCGGATGATTGTTCCGGCTTCTTTGGAGTTGAATGTTTTCAGCGGTTTTATCAGCAAAATGACCGCCCTGGGGCCCGTTATGGTCGCCACATCAGTTAATAAAGTTCAGGGTTGGCGGGCGGAGGTAATTGACGAAGGAAATTTTAGGGGACCAAGGGATAGCCAAGGTCTCCCCGACCACAAGGCCTTGCAAGATAGAAATCCCGCTACTGCTGTCGGTTTCTATTGTGGATTGAGCAGCGCTATTCCGAGGGTTTTCCATTTGGCTGAATTTTATCACAAGTCATTTGCCGTGACGATTGCCGGCGGATGGCACGCCCATTATCAGCCGACGGAAATGTTGGAAAACAACATTGATGTCGTTGTTCATGGGGACGGCGAGTATGTTATCTGGCAGATTCTCAGCGCTGTTGAGAAAGACGGATGCTTTGCCGACATTCCGGGGATTTCTTTTTGGGGCGCCGGGGAGCGGAAAACCAATTCTTCGGAAACACTTGAAGTTCGCGACCTGGACGATTTGCCTCATCCGGATTTCGGCCTTTTGCGGCACGCGGGCAAAATCAAGTATTATCCAATCGGCCGGATCCGCGGTTGCGATAGAAACTGCGAATTTTGCAGCGTCAAAGGCAAGCCGCGCTGGTCAAGCCATCAGCATCTTTTTGAAACAGTTAATTGGCTGGTGGAGACAAGGCGAGCCTGCAGATTTTTTATTGTCGACGACCGATTAGAAGGAGATCTTGCCGGCGCTATTGAATTTTTCAAGATGGTCTCCGAAAGATACGGGCGGCGGCTTGGCTTTACTGTTCAGGTTCGGCTGGAAACCGCTCAAAAAAGAGAATTACTGGAGGCGATGAAAAATGCCGGCGTCAGAGTTGTGTGTATTGGATACGAGTCCCCGATTGACGAAGAGCTAAAGGCAATGCGCAAAGGATATCTGTCTGCCAAGATGCTTGAGTGGACAAGGATTTGGCGAAGTTGTGGCTTCAGAATCCACGCAATGTTTATCTTCGGCTATCCGCATCCGCAGAAGGAGATTAGCAGGTTGGTTAATCCCAAGGAAGATGTCAAGCGGTTCAGAGAATTCATCCGGAAGTCCCATGTTGACACTATCCAGATATTGCTTCCAGTTCCTTTGCCAGGCACGGCTTTGCGCGAGAGACTAATAGAGGAAGGAAGGATTTTTCCTTTAGCTATTGTGCCTTGGGACCGTTATGATGGAAATTCGGTCTGCTTCTTGCCTAAAGGAATGAGCCGTCGGGAGCTTCAGGAAATTCAGATGAAACTTATGGTCCGGTTTTACAATCTTTGGGCTTTTGCAAGGATACCTTTTAAAACCATTGCCTCTCCGGTGGATTGTTTTATTTGGGGATGGGATCGCTGGTATCGCCACTGGTTCAGGGATATTCTGAAAGCCGGGGGATATCTTCTTGTGCGGCGATGGAAAAGGGGGAGGAGAGAAGGCGATTTCATAAGGCAACTGGAAAAATATCAGCCTGACGAACATGAGAATCATGGAATATAACAATCCAAATAAGGCAATATTTTCCAATTTTGTTTTATAGCTCGGCAAGCGGTCTTGCCGAGCTTTTTTTATCGTTTTAAGGCTTGTCGTAAATTAAGCGAAAGGGTAAAATAAAATCGGGCGCGAGAAAAAATACGAGAAAAATATGAAAAAAAATTGGCATAGTTTAAGCATAGAGGAAATTTTTAAAGAAGTAAAAAGCGGTAAATCCGGAATTGCGGGGATAGAAGCAAGGGAAAGGCTTGAGAAATTCGGCCGCAATGTTCTCCCAAAAGAAAAACCGTATTCAAAAATACGGCTGTTTTTGAGCCAGTTCAACAGCCCTTTAATATATATTTTGCTTACGACCGTCGTTATTTCCTTTTTATTAAAACACTATTCGGACGCTATTTTTATTTTAATCGTATTGCTTATTAATACCAGTGTTGGTTTTTATCAGGAAAACAAAGCGAATAAATCGCTTTCGGCTTTAAAGAATATGGTGAAAGTAAGGACAAGAGTTTTACGGGACGGATATGAAAAAGAAATTGACAGCGAGGAATTAGTTGTTGGCGATGTCGCGCTTTTGAAATCAGGAGACAAAGTGCCGGCAGATGGCCGTATTATTGCATCCCAAAATTTAAAAATAAACGAAGCAAGTTTGACAGGTGAATCGCAAGCGGCTGAAAAAAATGCCAGCAATGTTATGCCCAAATCAACTCCGCTACACAGAAGAACGAATTCGGTTTTTATGGGCGCGATTGTAGATGAGGGACGAGCGGCAATAGTCATTGTCGCCATTGGAATCAATACCCAAATCGGCGAAGTGGTTTCACTGCTTAGGGAGACAAAAAAACGAAGGACCCCGCTTCAAAAAAAAATATTTTCGCTTTCAAAAATTACCGCGGCGTTCATTCTTTCTATTATATTCGCAATTATTGTTATCGGCTATTTTACAGAAAAGTCATTTGTTGATATTTTCGTGGCTTCCTTGGCTCTCGCGGTTTCAGCGATACCGGAGGGCTTGCTTCCCGCCATTACCGTTATATTGGTTTTGGGAATGCGGCGCATTTTTAAAGAGAACGGCTTAGTGAGAAAACTTGCCGCGACAGAGACATTAGGGAGTGTGACTGTTATTTGCACGGATAAAACAGGAACCCTTACCGAAGGAAAAATGCGCGTAAGCCATATTTTAACTGGCGTCAGAGAACTGCTTGGAAATAATATCAAAGAAGTTGATTTTTATAATAAATTAAACGTATGGTCTGTTAAAAAAAGGAATGCCAATGACACTGGGTTGCATACCCGCCCGCAACGATGCAGCAACTTCGGGCAGGTTTTAGCGTTGAAAATCGCTGTTTTAGCAAACGAGGGATTTGTGGAAAATTCGGAAGCGGAATTGCCTGCCCGAAGTTGCTGCATCGTTGCGGGCGGGCAAGAGTGGGTAGCGCGGGGAAAGCCGACCGAGCAGGCATTGCTTTTAGCCGGAATGCAGGCGGGATTAAATAAAAAAGAATTAGAAAAGCAGGAGCCTATTCTTGACAGAATAAGTTTTGAATCAGAACTTAAATATGCCGCCACATTGCATCAAGTTGGAAAAAGCAGAAATAATTTGTATGTTATCGGCGCGCCGGAGGAAATTATCTCCCGTTCTGTATGTTTGGATATTGGAGGCAAGAAAAAAAAGATCGGAGCCGTCCAAATAGCCCAGTTGGCAAAAAAAGCAGAAGCGCTCGCCCAAAGAGGATTGCGGGTGCTTGCCTGCGCCCAAAAGAACTGCAACGTTTCGGCAGGATATAAAAATCTTTCTGATTTGGCAAGAGGGCTTTCCCTTGTAGGATTTATCGCGCTTAAAGACCCGCTTCGCCAAGACGCAAAAGAATCAATTTTAACTGCCAAAAAAGCCGGCATCCGCGCTATTATTGTCACGGGCGATCACAAATTTACCGCCAAGACAATAGCCGAGGAAATAGGGTTGGAAGCAAAAGAGGAAAACATACTTGAAGGAAAAGAACTTGAAGCAATGAGCGATGATGATTTGAAGGAAAAATCAAAACATATTTTTATATACGCCCGCGTTTCTCCGCGCCATAAATTGCGGATTATCAGCGCTCTTCAATCAAATGGAGAAGTGGTTGCGATGCTCGGAGACGGAGTGAATGACGCTCCGGCGCTTAAGTCCGCAGATATTGGGGTTGCAGTTGGTTCTGGTTCGGATGTGGCGAAAGAAACAGCAGATTTGGTTTTGCTGGACGATGATTTTAAGACTATAATAAAAGCGATTGAGCAAGGCAGGGTGATTTTTGGAAATATCAGGAAGGTATTTGTATATTTAGTGGCAGATGATTTCTCGGAGCTATTTTTATTTTTGACAAGTATGGCAATGGGGTTTCCGCTTCCATTACTGCCTGCCCAGATTCTTTGGATAAATCTTATTGAGGATGGCTTTCCTGATATCGCTCTTACCGTTGAACAGGAAACAAAAGGAGTAATGGACGAAAAGCCAAGAAATCCCAACGAACCGATATTGAACAAGCCATTAAAGCTTTGGATGGCCGCTATTTTTTTCATCACCGGCATGGCGGCGTTTTTTTCATTCTTTTTCCTTTGGAAGTTAACCGGGGATTTGCAAAAGACGCGAACAATTGTTTTTGCCCTTATGTGCGTTGATTCTTTGGTTTTCGCTTTTAGCGTTCGTTCCTTCAAACAGACAATTTTCAGAAAAGACATATTTTCCAACCGCTATTTGGTTGGAGCGGTAATTGTTGCGGCGGTTTTGCTCGCCGGGGCAGTGTATTTTCCGTTCCTGCAAAAACTTTTAGGCACTCAGCCGTTAGGCGTAGTAGAATGGGCTGTAATCTTCGGCATCAGCTTGATAGAGATTATTTTAATTGAATTTTTCAAAAAGAGAATTTTTATCAAAAATAACTAAAAAAATTAACACTTTAATTACTTTGAATTACGAAATGCTTTTTTGGTATTTTTTCCAAATTTTTAACTGAAATTTGGAGAAAAGACCAGGAAACTCTTTTTTTATTTGGTATTTTGTATTTTAAAGTAATAAAGCCATTGCCGTCTTGTGGCGTTAGTTTTTCATCGTAGTAAAAAACCTACGATCGTAGGTTTTTTACTACGATGAAATTTAGAATTAAATGAGGTTGAATGTGAATGATTTATTATGAGACGGCGCGCTGAAGGATTGATTTGAAGTTATTAAATGGATAATATCGTAGTATAAACATATGAAGAGTAAGATTTTTGCGATATTGGGGATAATCATTATTTTTGCAATAATTTTTGCGGTTTTTTATCTCGGCATTTTAAGTAAAAAAGAAAAGATAACTGACTTTAGGGGCGAGGGAAAACTCAAAATAGTTGCTACTCTTTTTCCGGTTTACGATATGGCGAAACATATAGCCGGCGATAAGGCGGATGTTTTGCTGATTTTACCTCCGGGCATAGAAGCCCATTCTTTTGAGCCGAAACCGAGTGATATTGTAAAAATAAACGAGGCGGATATTTTTGTTTACACGGGCAGATTTATGGAACAGTGGGCTGAAGATATTATTAATGGTTTGGATGCTAAAAAAGTTAAAGTTGTTGATTCCAGCGCAGGTGTGAAAATGGTGCCTGCTGTTTTTTACAACCAAGATGAACTAAAAGGAGCGACTGATCCGCATATCTGGCTTGATTTTGACAATGCTAAAATAATGACCGAGAATATCGCGAATGCTTTGATTGAGAAAGACGCGGAAAACGAAGAATTATATTCGCAAAATTTGGAAAATTATAAAAGCGAGCTGACGGACATTGATAATGAATATATAATTTCCTTGTCCACTTGCAAAAATAAGGAAATTATTTACACTGGTCATTATGCTTTCGGTTTTTTGGCAAACCGTTACGGGTTAAAATATCTGTCTGCCCAAGGCGTGTCGCCCGACTCTGAATCGACCGTTCAAGACTTTATAAGTTTAGTCAGCCAGATTAAAAAAAATAATATCGGCTATATTTTTTATGAAGAGCTTTCCAGTCCGAAAATAGCCCAGACAATAGCCGGTGAAACAAGCGCTAAATTGCTTTTTTTGAACGCCGGCCATAATTTAGCCAAAGAAGATATGGAAAAAGGTCTGACTTTTTTTCAAATTTTGCGGTATAATTTATCTAACTTAATAACTGGTTTAGTGTGCGAATAATTTAAAGTATGGCAATAATATCTGCTAAAAATGTAAGTTTTGGCTATGGAGGCGCTGTTGCGCTGGATAATGTTTCTTTTAATATTGAACAGGGCGATTACATCGCTTTGGTGGGTCCCAATGGAGCCGGGAAAACAACTTTGATAAAGATATTGCTCGGTTTGGAAAAAAGCAATAATGGTTCAATTAAGATTTTTGATAAAGATGTTTCCAGTTTCAATCAACGGAATAAAATTGGATATTTGCCCCAAAAGATTGATTCTTTTAATCCTTTGTTTCCTGCCACTGCGGTTGAAGTAGTTGCTTTGGGGCTTTTGTCGCGGAAAAAATATCTAAAACGACTAAATAAAAATGACCGGCTTGCAGTTGCGAAAGTTTTAGAAATTTTCGGAATAAGCGACTTAAAAAATCGTTTGGTGAGCGAATTGTCGGGCGGCCAGCAACAAAGGGTTTTTCTTGCTAGGGCAATGGTATCAGAGCCGTCTCTTTTAATTTTAGACGAGCCAAGCGCCGCTCTTGACCCGCAGATAAGGGAGAATTTTTTTGAAATTATTGAAAAAATAAACAAAGAGAAAAAAACAACGATTATTTTAATTACCCACGATATTGGGCAAGTAGGGGAATATGCGGAGAAAATGCTTTATCTTGACCGTAAGATTATTTTTTACGGAAAGTTTTCTGATTTTTGCCTTTCAAAAGAAATGACGGAACGGTTCGGGAATTTTTCTCAGCATTTGATCTGCCATCAGCATAAATTGCCTTGATGAGGAATAGTCAACTCTGCGGGAACATCTCCCGCAGAACTTAATTTCCCATCAGTGTTAATTAATTGCCTTGAACTATAAACTATGACTTTGCTTAATTTTTTAGAATACGGTTTTATCCAGCGGGCGTATATTGCAGGTAGTTTTATCGCTGTTTTGTGCGCTATGCTTGGGCTTTTCTTGGTTCTGCGGAAGTTATCGCTCATAGGCGACGGTTTATCTCATGCAAGCTTCGGCGCCATTGCCCTTGGATTATTTTTTGGAATTTATCCTTTTTATATTGCCATTCCTATTGTGCTTTTGTCGTCTTTGCTGATTGTCTGGATTAGCGAAAAAGCGAAAATTTACGGAGATGCGGCAATCGGCATTGTTTCTTCGGTTGGCATTGCCGGTGGAGTAATTTTAGCAAGTGTTTCCAATGGATTTAATGTGGATTTATTCAGTTATTTATTCGGCAACATCTTATCTATAAGCCGTTCGGAAGTATTTTTTTCTATCGCTTTGTCAGTTCTGGTTTTGTTGGCGATTTGGTTTTTTTATCAGGATTTGTTTTCCGTTACATTTGATGAGACCTTTGCCAAAGCAACCGGGATTAAAACAAATTTAGTAAATATAATTCTTACTTCGCTTACAGCGATTACAGTTGTGCTGGCGATAAAAGTTGTCGGCATCATGTTGGTATCAGCTCTTCTTATTTTGCCGGCTGTTTCCGCTTTGCAAATTTCAAAGGGCTTTAAGGGCGCCTTGTTTGTTTCTGTTTTATTTGCGGTGATTTCAGTGCTGATAGGGATAACCGCTTCTTTTTTTCTGGACATTCCGGCCGGCGCCACAATAGTAATAGTAAATTTTCTTATCTTTTCGTTAAGTTTCCTGGGGAAAATAATTCTAAGGTAATAAATTTGTGGAAAATAAAGCATCTAAATTTTAAAAAAAACATAAGATGGAAAAATTTACGAAAAACCAATTTTTTCCGAATGAAAAAATAATTATTACCGAATATTTTGATGCCCATCAAGATTAGGGCGTTCCGATACCATGTTTTTTTATTATTGCTTCAAGAAAAGGCAAAGTTTCCTTAAATGAATTTGTTAGTGAAGAGGTAGATGAGTTTTTTGATTTAGTCAGAAAATTAAGAAAGGGGATGAAGGATGTGTTAGGCATTAAAACAGTTTGTTTCTTCCAAGACGAAGGAACGCATCATAATTTGTTTCATTTATGGATTTTTCCAAGATATGAATGGATGGAAAAATTCGGAGAAAAAATTGAATCAATCAGGCCGATAATTGATTACGCAAAAGAAAATATGGTCAATGAGAAAGTATTTAAGGAAGTTAGGGATATGGTTAAAAAAATGAGGGAGTATATGAAATAATGGCGTGGCGTTTGATGTCCACGCAAGTATTTGTCATATTATGAAATTCAAAGAGATTAGGAAAAAATATTTGGATTTTTTCAAGGGGAAAAAGCACGCTATTATTCCGAGCGCGTCTTTGATTCCGGAAAATGATCCTTCAACGCTTTTTATTGGTTCAGGGATGCAGCCGCTCGTTCTTTATTTGCTGGGCGAGAAACATCCTGCGGGAAAGCGGCTCGTCAATTCCCAAAAATGTTTCAGGGCCGAAGACATCGCCGAAGTGGGGGATAGCAGACATACCACTTTTTTTGAAATGCTTGGCAATTGGTCTTTGGGCGACTATTTCAAAAAAGAGCAATTAAGATGGTTTTTTGAATTTTTAACTGATAGGCTTGGGTTGGACGTCAACCGACTATATGTGACTGTTTTCAAGGGAAATTCCGATATAGGAATAACGCGAGACGAGGAGTCGGTTGCGATTTGGAGAGAACTTTTCAAAGAAAAAGGAATTAATGCGAAAGATATTGATTTTTCGGAAAATCAGGGATTAGTTGGCAGTAGGATTTTTTATTACGATGAAAAGAAAAATTGGTGGTCGCGAAGCGGCGTTCCTTTGAATATGCCTGTCGGCGAACCCGGGGGACCTGACAGCGAAATTTTTTATGATTTAGGGGCGGATTTGAAACGGCATGAGAATTCTCCGTTTTGCGGACAGCCCTGCCATATTAATTGCGACTGCGGAAGGTTTATTGAAATTGGCAATAGTGTTTTTATGGAATATGTGAAAACAGAAAGCGGATTTGAAAAATTAAAACAAAGAAATGTTGATTTCGGGGGTGGCTTAGAGCGGCTGGCAATGGTTTCCCAAGGGAAAAGCAATATCTTTGAAACCGATTTATTTTCTTCCGCGATAAGCGGATTGGAAAATTTATCCGGAGGGAAAAAATATCAAGATAATGGAAAGCCGTTTGAGGTAATAATTGACCATTTGCGGGGAGCTGTTTTCATTATGGCTGACAATAAAGGCATCTGTCCTTCAAACACAGAGCAGGGATATGTTGTCCGGCGACTTATAAGAAGAGCTATTCGCTACGGCCGGGAACTGGGAATTAAAAAGGACTTATGGACGAAAGAAATAGCCGAAATTATTATTAAGGATTACAGAGATGATTATCCTGATTTGGAAAATAATAAAAATTTTGTGGAAAGCCAGTTACAGGAGGAGGAAAAAAAATTTCAGCGGGCACTGGGAAACGGCTTAAAAGAATTTAATAAAATAAAAATAGCCGGAAATATTTCCGGCAGACAGGCGTTTGATCTTTATCAGACGCGCGGATTTCCTTTTGAAATTACAGAAGAGCTTGCCAAAGAGAATGGCTTGAAAGTTGATAAAATCGGTTTTGAGGAAGAATTAAAAAAACATCAGGAATTGTCTCGTTCCACGATTGCCGGGAAATTCAAAAGCGGATTGGCGGACGCAAGCGAGGAAACAACTAAATTCCACACAGCGACCCATATTTTATTGGCGGCTTTGAGAGAGGTTTTGGGCGGCTCTGTTTTTCAGAAAGGAAGCAATATTACAGCTGAACGACTGCGGCTTGATTTTTCCTATCCGGAAAAACTTTCATCGGAACAGATAGAAAAAGTCCAAGCCGTCGCCAATAAAATTATTCAAGATGATTTGCCCGTGTCTTTTGAAGAAATGGGGCTAGAAAAAGCTAAAAAGCAGGGGGCTATGGGTGTTTTTGAGACGAGATACGGCGAAAAGGTAAGGGTATATACCATAGGTAAAGGGAAAAATATTTTTTCAGAAGAAATTTGCGCCGGACCTCATGTTAAAAGAACAGGCGAATTAGGCAAAATAAAAATAATCAAAGAAGAGTCGTCTTCGGCAAGAACAAGGAGAATCAAAGCGATTTTTGCAAGTTGACAGAGACCGGGTCTCTGATATCTTTTTTATTGTAATATAATATAATTAAAGTATGGTTATGAGAAAAACAAAACAAATACTGTCTGATTTTTTCAAGGAAATTTTTTGGTATCGCGATTATTAAAAAATAGATATTAAAAAAGACATGGAAACGATTATAACACAGACAATAAATTATGGAAATTGGCAACAATGGCAAGGGGTATTTAGGTATTATGGGGTAAATAGGGCAAAAAATATAGTTTAAAATATTCCGTTTTCCTCTTTTCGAGCAGGATCATTAAAGCTGGCCTCGCTTATTCTTGGTATAAAAAAATTAAAATATGCATTTAGAAGCGATAGAATCAGGGCAGAAAAAAATATTCTTGAAACTCAAAGAGTTTCCTGATTTTTATTAGTTGGTGGAACTGGATTAGCTTTACAAATAGGCCATATGGTTTCGGTCGATTTTGATATGTTTTCCGATAAAAAAAATTTACGCAATTTATTGCGGAAAGTGGAAATAATTTTTAAAAATTATAAAATTTCGATTGTAATTAACGATCAGGATCAATTAAGCGTAAGAGTTAACGGGATTAAAATAGATTTTGTTAGGTATCCGTTTTCTCCAATTTTAGGATTTATAAATTTTGAAGGAGTTAATATTCTTAAAGTCGCAGAGATAACAGCGATGAAAGCCCAAACATTAGGCAGAAGGCCGGTCCTAAAAGATTACATTGATCTGTATTTTATTTTGAGAGAGAAATATATTGATTTGAACGGCACAATAGATATTGCCGAGAAAAAATACAAGGACGAATTTAATGGCAGATTATTTTTAGAGCAGTTGATTTATTTGCGCGATGTAGGAAAAATTACTTGTGTGCCTACCAGGTAGGCACACAATAGGTAGGCACACAATACGGATAATATAATAATTCAAAAAAATATATGCTAAACAATCCATTGAATAAGCCGGTGTTTTTATTAAATTCAATCTGTCTTGTGGTTGTTTTATTTTTGTTGATTGGCAATGTTTTCTTCGCGGTTAAATATTTTGGTCTGAAAAAGGAATTAAGCCAGACCAAAATAGCCCTGGATGCGCAGAAAACCAATCAGAAAGTCCTTGACTTTACTAAGATTTTCATAAGAGAGGTCTTAAAGTCAGAAACAGAGATTGATTTTGACACAAGATTGAAATTAAAAACCGCTGTAAAGGGGGCTGAACGACGAGGACATTCTAATCCAATGGAAGAAATTCACTGACAGCGAGACAGAAACAGAAGCCCAGCGGGAAGTGAAGAATCTTTTGGAACTGCTTATACATAAAATTAAAATCTGACAATGTGAAAAATGGCGTCAATTCTGATTTTTATTTTCCGTAAAAATCAGAGTTGACGCCATTTTTCACCAAACCGATATTTAAATTCCTATGATTATGGGAATTTGGATGTCGGTTGTTCTGGACGCAAAACATAAAGAAACAAAAATTCCGCTATTCAGCGGAGTTTTTGTTTTGAGGTTTACCTCTGGAACCTGTCAGTTCTCTTCGCGGCCCAGCAATCCCTGCAATAAATCGGCCTGTCTGGGGCTGGTTCAAATGGGAGCTCGGTGATTTCTTTCGCGCATTCAGAACATTTCCAGTTTCCTTTGATCATCTCCCTTGGAGGAAAATTTCTTCTTGGCCTGTCGCCAAAATCTCTATTGAAAGCCATACTTTTGAGCTTTATACTTACTTTATTTAATAAATAAGCGACCGTTTACTCAAAGCCGCTCTACTTATTAAATCTTTATTAGACCAAAGATTTGCTTAAGATACTTCGACTTATCGTTTAATTGCATTATAGCCGTCCTATTTTAAAAGTCAATGGTTTGTGGAATTGGCAAACTGCAAAGTTCTATGATAAAGTAAAAATAGATCTGCTGGTTGATAAAACGATTTAAGCAGCAGGTCTGATATATGAAAAAACCGTATATTTTTTGCCTAGTGATTATTTTATTCTCTTTTGCTTTGGCTGTCTTCTACTATCCTGCGATGCCGGAAAAAATGGCGTCGCATTGGAACGCGAACGGGGAAGTCAATGACTATATGCCGAAATTTTGGGGCTTGTTTTTAATGCCTCTTGTTTCGCTGATTATTTTTGGTTTGCTTGTTTTGATCCCGAAAATAGATCCCTTAAAAGAAAATTTCGCCAAATTCAGAAAATATTTTGATTGGTTTATCGTATTGCTTGAAATTTTTCTGCTTTATATTTATATCCTAACTTTAATCTGGAATGCCGGGATAAGATTTGATTTTACTCCGGCTATAATTCCCGCTATTGCCGCGCTTTTTTATTATGTCGGAATTTTAACTGAAAAATCCGAAAGAAATTGGTTTGTGGGAATAAGAAATCCATGGACATTAAGCAGTGAAGCGGTTTGGAAAAAAACCCATAATCTTGGCGGAAAATTATTCAGGATTGCGGGGCTGATTGCTTTTTTGGGAATTTTATTTCCCAAATACTCGTTTTTAATTTTTATACTGCTAGTTATTTTTTTTGCCATTTTTATTAATTTTTATTCCTATTTTGAATATAAAAAAGAGAAATAAAATTTGAATTGTGTGATTGTCCGACAGTCACGCAACATAATTCATCAAAATTAAAAAATAATTAAAAATATGAAAAAAACAATTGACCAAAAATTCGCTATTTTTTCCATTACGGCTTTGGCTGTAATAATCGCGTTTGTCGCTATTATTTCGTATCGCAGTTTGCCTTCAATCGATTTGTCTTTTTTAGACCAAATAGGTTATTCTTTATTTGGCAATTCCAACGATGAAGCGAAAAATAAAGCGGGAATAAAGAAATTTTCTTCAGAGCGGGAATTTAAGGCATATCTAGAGGGAAACAATCAGCGCTATGGTTTTGGGGGAAGGGGCGGTATGGCCCTGCAGGAAGCCGTGCCAACCGCGTCCGCAAAAGCAATCGGCGCGACGGGAGAATCTATTCAAAGGGTTTCCGAAACAAATGTCCAAGTTTTAGGCATTGACGAGCCGGACATTGTTAAAACAAACGGAAAAGAAATTTATTTTTCCCAATCGTATTCTTATAGATATTTATTGGGAGGTCCTGTATTTTACGAAAAGGGCTTAATGCCGCCTTCGTATCAGGAAACGACAAAAATAATAAAGGCCTTGCCCATAGCAGACCTTTCTGTTGTGGAAGAAATTGATAAAGCGGGAGATTTAATTTTATCGGGAAATAATCTGGCGATTTTCTCAGGCGAGAAAATATACGGCTATGATATTTCTAACCCGAAATCGCCCAAAAACAAATGGACAGCGGATTTAGAGGGATATATAGCCGCAAGCCGTCTTTATGACGGGAGAATATATTTGATAAGCGTTAATTCTGTGGGCGGAGACCAACCTTGTCCGATAAAGCCAATGGCTGTTGACGGAAAATCAATAGAAGTAAAGTGCGCGGATATTTATTATCCTGGAGAGGGCGTTGCCGTTGATGTTGTTTTCACGGCAATAATTTTAAACCCCGCTGACGGCGCGGTTGAAAAGAAAATTTCTTTTGTCGGTTCTTCCGGCTCTTCAATTGTTTATATGTCTGCGCAAAATATTTTCATAACCTATTCTTATCCCGGGGACTTGGTAAAATTTATTTATAATTTTATAAATGACGACTGCAAAGATATAATTCCCGGTTGGCTTTCGGAGAAGTTAGGAAAATTAATCGGATATGATATCAGTAATATGGCGAAAACCACAGAGCTTCAAGTTCTTTTGGATAAATATTTTTATTCTTTAGACAAAGACGAACAATTAAAAATCCAGAATGAACTTATTAATCGCATGAACATATATCACAATGAGCATAAAAGGGATTTGGAAAAAACAGGCATTGTAAAAATTGCCTTAAATGAATTTGATGTTTCAGCCGCAGGCCATGTTCCTGGTCAGTTGTTAAATCAGTTTTCCTTAGATGAATATCAGGGCAATTTAAGAGTCGCCACGACTGTTGGAAATAATTTTTGGGGCTTTGGCATAATAGGAGGTGGAGGAGAAAGCGCCAGCGATGTCTATATCTTGAATGGCAATCTTAATATTGTCGGTTTTGTTAAAGATTTGGGGCTGGATGAAAAAATTTATTCCGCCAGATTTATTGGAGATAAGGGATATTTGGTAACTTTTAAGCAAATTGACCCGTTTTTCGTATTGGATTTATCAGATCCGAAAAATCCAAAGGTCTCCGGCCAGCTTAAAATCCCGGGATATTCTTCTTATCTGCATCCTATCAATGAGAATATTATTTTAGGGGTCGGGAAAGAGGACTCGCAAGTTAAATTGTCTTTATTTGATGTCCGAGCCCCGGAGAATCCTGTTGAGATTTCAAAATATATTCTTAATGAATATTGGTCTGATATTTTGAATACGTACCACGCTTTTCTCTTGGATAAAAAGCAGGGAATATTTTTTATGCCCGGCTCTTCGGGCGGTTATGTGTTCAGCTACAAAGAAAATAAGTTTTCCTTGGAAAAAGCTGTTTCCGGAATAAGCGCTCAAAGAGCGATATACATTAACGATTATTTGTACATAATCGGCAGAGATAAAATTATTGTTCTGGATGAAACAAATTGGCAGAAAGTCGGCTCATTAGGGTTTTGATAAACCTTTCTTTCTAATATGTGGGAAGGGGTTGTGTGGCTATCTAGTAGCCACACAAAACTATTGTATGAATAAAAAAATTTCAATTTTATATTTATTTTTGGCGTTGGCGGTTTTAGCAATTGGCATTTTTGTTATTGCTCTTCAAGTGGGGCTTCTATTCCGTGGCGATAAAATAGAAGAGTCGCCTATTCAGAACGGACAACCTATTATTTCAAATGTTGATGTTTTTTCTCCGGCGAAAGGGAGTAATGTAGTTTTGCCGTTTAATGTGTCGGGTAAGGCAAGGGTTTTTGAAAGCAATGTAAATCTGCAAATTAAAGACGCGAAAACCGGAAAAATAATTTATGAGGGCTGGGCAATGGCAAACAGCAAAGATATGAGCGAATTCGGGAATTTCGGGAAAGAAATTGATTTTTTGCTGTCAAAACCGGAGAGCGAAGATATTGTTTTAGAGGTTTTTTGGGCTTCGCCTAAAGACGGTTCAAAATTAGACCTAAACTCAATCCCGCTGAAAATTAACGCAGGAAACACGACAGCGCTTAAATTATTTTTTAACAACAGCTATCTTGATCCGGAATTTTCCTGCAATAGGGTTTTCCCGGTTGAGCGAATCGTGGCTGAAACTAAAGCGCCAGCGATGATGGCATTAGAGCTTTTGCTTCAGGGAACTTCTTTTTTGGATATTGAACAAGGTTTTTTCACCAGCATTAATCCTTATGTTGAAATTCAAAGTTTGGTCATAAAAGACGGGACAGCAAAAGTTGATTTTAATGAACAGTTGGAATTTCAGGTCGGCGGGTCGTGCCGGGTTTCCGCTATCCGTAGTCAGATAACAGAGACGCTTAAACAATTTCCGACAGTTAAAAATGTTATAATTTCTATAAATGGCAGGACGGAAGACATTATTCAGCCATAATTATTATATGTATGAATTGTAAGAATATATATGAAATACGCTGATTTTAGAGAAATTTTAAAAATTATAGCCAAAGCCGCAGAGAAATTGGAGACGGTTGAGATTTATTATCCGAAAACCGAGAATGCAAAAGCGGGATGGAGAGAAGTGGAACCTTATAGCTTAACCACTGATATTGGCAGAGAGGGCGAGCATTTAGTTTACGGAAAAGATCGGCTAAGTCCTGGTCATATTTTTAACGGGTACACATTGACTGACAAAGATGATCATTGTGATTCTTTTATTGTGGGAAAAATTAAAAAAGCCCGGCTTACAGGCAAGAAATTCAAGCCGAGAAAAAATTGGAGAGTAGAGTTTACTCGGCAACTTTGCTGAAAACGACCGCAAAATTTTCCAACAAGGAATTTTGCTTATTCTTCGGCTCGCTCCCTTGTTCTTTGATTAGCAAAAGACAAGAACTATGACCGCTCGATCCGGATGTAATTTTCATTAATGTTGCCTCGTTTACATTCACGCTATATGTTATGCAAAAGATTGATTTTTCTAAAATTTATTCTTACTCAAAATTAGGGCTTTTCAAGAAATGCAAGAAGCAATATCATTTCAGTTATCTTGACCCTGTAATTTCTCCAATTAAAAAGCAATTTTTTAAGCCAAGGGATTATAAAACAAAAGGCCAGGCGGTGCATGGGGCGATTACTTTATTTTATCATCTGCCTAAAAAGAAAAGAACTTTTGAGGGGATTAAGAAGTGTTTGGAAAAGGCGTGGTTTTCAGAGATAGACGCAACCAAAGCTCCGCCCCTCGGAAAATCGGGCGGATTTTTTGACTTAGAACACGAAAGGCGCGTTTATAAAGATTCTTTGCGCCAGCTTAAAAATTTATTGAAAATAGAAAAAAATCCTTCTTTATTTTATGTTCCGGCGAAAAATATCTGGGAATCGTTTGGGGATTACGAAGATATGATAAAGCCATTGGGAGAAGGCATTATGATTTCCGGAAAGTTTGACAGGATAGACCGGCTGGAAGACGGCTCTTTAAGGGTTATTGATTTCAAGACCGGTAAAGAAAACGGGAGTTTTTTTCAGCTGGAATTTTATAAGCTTCTGGCAGAATTAAATTTTAACAATAAGGTAAGCCATGTTTCTTTCTATTTTCTTGACAGCGGAAGGATAAAGGATTTTGATGTGGCGGAAAAGGATTCTTCTGAAATTAAAATCAGCATACTGAAAAAAATTGATGACATAAAAAAAACCAAAGGATTTTTTCCAATGCCGACTAGATTATGCGACCATTGCGATTTCCAGGAAATATGCCCATCATTCAACAAGCAAAACAATATAGCAAAAGTGTTTTCATAAAAAGTATATCTATTCAGAATTAATACGATCGTATAAAAAATGAGTAAGTAGAAAATACGGGGAATAGTTTGTAATGTTATTGAATTTATGATTGATTTTAAGATTTTGAAAAAGTCAAAAAAAAGCAAAGCGCGGTTGGGTATTTTAAGAACTAAACATGGCGTTGTGGAAACGCCTTGTTTGGTTCCGGTTGCCACTCAAGCGGTTGTAAAAACATTAACTATAGAACAGGTTTTACAAACCAAAAGCCAAATTTTGATTGCCAATTCGTTTCATCTGCATTTGAAGCCTGGAGAAAAAATTGTTGAAAAAAGCAAGGGGCTTCATAAATTTATGAATTGGCCGAAACCATTAATGACTGATTCCGGCGGTTTTCAAGTTTTCAGCTTGGGGTTTGGCAGGGATTTTAATATCGGGAAAATTATGGCCCCGCTTGCAACATTTCGCAAGCGAGCAAGCTCGCTTGCTCCCCTGCCCGCATCGCTTCGCGTAGCGACGCGGGCAGGGGATCTTCCTTTAATTAAGGAAGGCGGCCATCCTAAGTCGTTAAGGATAAATAACGACGGAGTATTTTTTAAGTCCCCAATTGACGGCCGGGAGATATTTTTGGGACCTAGAGAGTCAATAAAAATACAGGAAGCGCTGGGAGCTGATATTATTTTTTCTTTTGACGAGTGTACTCCGCCTAATGCTGATTATGATTATACTAAAAAGTCTTTGCTTAAAACCCATAAATGGGCGGAGATATGCATAAAAACGAAAGAATCAGAGCAATCTATTTTTGGCATTGTCCAAGGCGGGAAATATTATGATTTAAGGGAGGAGAGTGCCAGATTTATCGCTAGCTTGGATTTTGACGGATTTGGCATTGGCGGAGAATTTGGGGACGATAAAAAAATAATGAAAAATATGATTGCGAGAGTCGTGAATAATCTGCCTCAAGAAAGACCGCGCCATCTTCTTGGCATAGGCCACTTGGAGGATATAGAAAATATTATAAGATCCGGGGTGGATTTTTTTGATTGCACTGTCCCGACTCATTACGCCAGAAGGGGAATCGCTTTTACAAAAACAGGGAAATTAAATTTAAGCCAGGCAAAGTTTCTTAATGATGAAAAACCGCTTGACTTGACCTGCTCCTGCTCTGTCTGTTGGAATTACAAGAGAAACTATATCTCGCACTTGATGAAGGCGAAAGAAATCACTGGCTTGGCGCTTTTAACCTTCCATAACATTTATTTTTTTAATAGCTTTGTGGAGGGCATAAGAAAAAAAATAAAAACCGGAAAAATATAGTTTTTTAAGCAATATGTCTGTGTGCATTACCTATGACTATGTAAAGGTTCAGATACATATGATACACCATTAGGTTTGTAAAACGATAACATTTTTAGTCGGCAATCCGTAGATTTTTATCCTTTCCGAGTATTCAGTACAAAATGGTGTCGTCCAAAAGTGTTCAAGCCACCGAACATAGTTTACAGTTGATCAATTGATTTTTAGCATCTTCGACCTCCTCTTTTTTGTGTTTTAATTTAGCATCGATGAATTTCATTAAAGTCTCGATTTGTTCTTTCTTTTTAATTCTTCCGCTGGTTGCCAAGCGCAATCTTTGTTTCTTTAAATATTCCTGCCATTTGGCTGTAATGGTGTAAGCTTCTGCTGGATTCTTTTTCCATAAAACGTAGAACTCCATCGGTGTCAGATATGCCAATGCCTGATGTCTGCGTTTGAAGTTGTAGAAGTCTTCCCGTCTTTGTGTAATCTCTTTCTGTTTTTGCAAGTTGTCTGCGACATTTCCACCCCTGCTGTAAAATTCTGCATCATCTGTAAGGCGCGATCTCTCAACTCTTGGATTGTCTGTCGGGGCGCTTCTGTTGGAATAGAAATGGAATGTATTCTCCTTTTTTAATTCTTTTGAAAAATCATTATTGTTTTCAAATCCATTGTCTGTGTTTTCGCAAGCTATGGCAAATGGGAATCTTTTCTTCGCAGATTTGCGCGGGGCAATTGCTATTTCCGTGGTTTGTCCGTCAGATATTCCCAGCTTCCCGATTCTTGTGAAAGAGTCTTCTTCTGTGTGTTGGCGCCAGAAGTTTTCCTGATGCTTGCCAACGTGGTCTTTGCTTGTTTTGCCTATGTATTTCATATCCTTTTCAATCAACGCTCCTGGCGCGTAATCTTTGAGTATCTTCGGCGGACGGAACTTCACTTTTAGTAATATATTTTCAGAATCACGGATTTTTTTATCTTCAAATGCTTTTATGTTTTTTAACGACAATTTCGGGCAGATTCTTTTGCGCTTATGCAGATATTTGTTGACCGTGTTCGGACTCACGCTAATTTTATGCTCTATCCTCAATGTTTCCGATATTTTCTTCTTGCCCCAGACATTTAGCGAATCATCTCCGATTCGCAGGATGAGATTTTCAATCTTTTTAGATATCGTAATTCTGTTTCCTGTATTTTTTGGAGCCTTCGATTCCGGTTCCAGACATCTCAGATCTTTGTTATTGTGTTCGAATGTTTGTTTTAAATGCGACATCCACATTCTTGAAATTCCTACTTTCCTGGCAGATGCCGATACGTTTCCTTTTTGGTCGTGATACAGAATATACAGCCACCGTAAACGCTTCTTTGCTTCTTGCGATAGATAGTAATTGTTTGGATTCAACTTTTTTTCTGCGAGTGTTTGCATAATGTTGGCCGAGTTAGTTTTTACTAATTTTAGCCAATCATTAACCGATTCATTTTGCAACATGTTTTTTTAAACCTCATACTGTAAAGTATACCAGTGGCCAGCGCAAATGGTGTCAACTCTGAATTTTTGTGATATGATGGTATGATTAAATCAAATAAAAATTTAGATAAAAATTCAGAGTTGACACCATTTTCTAATTGGAACGGTCATTGCAATCATACCTTGGTGTTTTTTCTCATGCCAACACTTATAAATTTGGCCAGGAATTAAAAAATCAATTTTGGTTTTGGCTTAATGAATAATTTCCCCATTTGTTTTTTAAAAATGGTCGTGTTATATTAAGTAAAAGGTCTATAGAGTATTTTTTTAAAAAATAAAAATGATATGATGTCTTCATTGCCGATAAATTTATCAAAGGTTGGAAAAGAAGATATTGACAAGGAGATAGTCAGAGTCGGGATGATAGCCGAGTTAGACGCTGTTTCTTTATATGAGCAGTTGGCGGCTTTCACGGAAAACGAGGGGCTTAAAAAGGTCTTATTGGATATAGCGAGGGAGGAGAAAACACATATAGGAGAATTCGCTGAACTTTTATTCCATTTTGACGAGGAGCAGGTCAAAGAAACCGAAAATGGAAGAAAAGAAATCGGAGAGCTTTTGGGTTAATTAGTTGCCGGAAATTTAAACAAAACAGGGGAAGTTTTCCCCTGTTTTGTTTATAATTTGACTTTTATTTTAGGATTGTGCTATACATAAAATGTTGTTCTTTTTGTTGTAATACGCTTTGAATTTCGTAATTCAAAGCAGATATTGTTTTTAGAATGGTTTTTGGAAAGGAATCACAAGTGGGAAGAATTAAGGTAATGGTTGTGGGGCTGCCAGGGAGGGCGATTTCTATGGTGGCGGAAGAGGTCTCGAGGCAAGATGATATGGAGTTGCTGGGCTTTACTTTGGGCAATAAGCCAGAGAGGTTCAGGGCCAACGGAAGCGAAATTGTCCAGATTGAGTCGCGCTTGCGCAAGCAAAAGCTGGCGGAGTTCTGTCCGGATGTGGCAGTTGACTTTACTCCGCGAGCGGAGATAATGCGGTTTAGGGATAATGTCGCGTTGTACTGCGAGCGCGGAATTCGTCTTGTGGCAGGAGAGGACAGGTCTCTTATCCTCCGAAAAGCGAAAGTGCCGGTCGCTATCGTGCCAAATGTGCGTCCGGGAAGCTGTCATCTGATTATACCTTTGGTTATGAGGGCGATCAGAACGCTTTCCAAGAGCAGGGGGGAGAAGAGGGTGTTTCATTTTACGGAGGCCGTAGCCATATAGTATTAGTTCTTTGCGCGCGCAAAATGCCTGAACCCTGTTCAGGCATTTTATATTATCAATTATGACGGGACGGGAACATTTCCCGCCAATTGTGGCGGGAGATATTCCCGTCATACTATTGGATTTTTTTTGAAAAAAGTTTAATATAAAATATATGGAGGATTTAATGAATAAAATTGTGTCTCTTGCCAAGAGGCGGGGATTTGTGTATCCGTCGTCTGAAATTTACGGCGGTTTTGGTTCTTGTTATGATTTTGGGCCCTTGGGCGTTGAGCTGAAAAATAATATCAAGAAATCGTGGTGGGATGAGATGACGAAAAAACAGGAAAATATTGTCGGCTTGGATGCGTCAATTTTAATGTCGCCAAAAGTTTGGCAAGCGTCGGGCCATTTAACGGCTGGCTTTGCCGATGAGCTGGTTGAGTGCAAAAAATGCCGTAAACGATTCAGGAAAGATTTTATTGAAGGAAAAAAATGTCCGGAATGCAATGGAGAGTTGAGCGAATCCCGAAAGTTTAATTTAATGATGAAAACTTATGTTGGACCTGTTGAAGACGAGGCGGAGGAAACATATTTAAGGGCTGAAACCTGCCAGGGAATTTATGTTAATTTCAAAAATGTGGCGCAATCAACGCGCCTGAAAATTCCTTTTGGGATATGCCAAATAGGAAAATCATTTCGCAATGAAATTACACCCAAGGATTTTATTTACAGGGTAAGGGAGTTTGAGCAGATGGAAATGCAATGGTTTTGTCCTGCTTCGCTGGACAAAGTCACGCAGATTAACGCTGATAGCGATGCGGATAAACGCGGATGGACTCCTGATAAGTGGTTTGAGTTTTGGCTTAAAGAAAGATTGAATTGGTATTATGGTCTGGGGATAAAAGAAGAAAATTTAAGAACAAGAGAAGTCGGGAAAGACGAGCTTGCACATTACGCCAAAAGAGCGGTTGATATTGAGTATAAGTTTCCATTCGGATGGAAAGAAGTTGAAGGAGTTCATAATCGGGGTGATTGGGATTTGTCTAATCATTCAAAAGCCAGTGGAGAGGATTTGGGTTGCATAAATGAAGAAACAAAAGAGAAATACTTTCCGAACATCATAGAAACATCAATCGGGGTGGATAGATGCCTTTTAATGTTTTTATGCGACGGATATGAAGAAGTGGAGGGTGGAAGGACAGAAACAACGGAAGCGAAAAAAGAGCTGGAAATTATTTTGAAAATCAATAAAAATTTAGCGCCAGTGAAAGCGGCTATTCTTCCATTAGTAAAAAACAAGCCAGAAATAGTTGAAAAAGCAAAAGAGATTTATAATTTTTTGAGGCAGAATTTTGTCTGCCAATACGACGAATCCGGTTCCATCGGTAGACGTTATAGAAGACAAGATGAAATTGGCACGGTGTTTTGCCTGACGATTGATTTTCAGACATTAGAAGACAATACTGTCACAATTAGAGATAGAGACACAATGAAACAAAAAAGAATGGAAACAAAAAATTTAATTAGTTTTATAAATGAAGAAAACAATTTTTAAAAATGGGTTGAGGATAATTACTGCGCCCCAGCCTCGTTCTCAGGCGGTGACGATTTTAGTTTTGGCTGGCACGGGCTCTGAATACGAGGAAAAAGAAATAAGCGGAATATCTCATTTTCTGGAGCATATGTTTTTTAAGGGGACATTGAAACGGCCCAACACTATCGCCATTGCCGAGTCGTTGGATAGAGTAGGAGGGAGCTATAATGCTTTTACAGGAGAGGAATACACCGGCTATTATGCGAAAGTGAACGCTACGCATTTTGATTTGGCGTTGGATTGGGTTTCAGATATTTTTCTTAATTCAAAGCTGGAGGCGGAAGAAATTGAAAGAGAAAAAGGGGTTATCATTGAAGAAATAAATATGTATTACGACAATCCGTCTTCCCATGTCCAAACATTATGGAGAGAGCTTTTGTATGGCGATCAGCCGGCCGGTTGGAATATCGCCGGCGCAAAAGAAACGGTCTCCGCCATTAATCGCGATAAACTTGTTGATTATAGGGGGAGCCAATATACTCCTTTAAATACCATTGTTTGCGTTGCTGGCAACTTCAAATCGCTCGAGGCGATTGAGAAAATAAAAGCCAAGTTTTCAAAAATGAAAGCGGGGCAATTTGAAGAGAAGCAAAAGACCGTTGAGGCCCAAACAAAACCAGAATGCATTTTACAGGAAAGAAAAACAGATCAGACCCAGCTTTGTCTTGGGGCAAGGGCATACAATCTTTTTCATCCTCAAAAATACGCTTTGGAAATTTTAGGAGTTATTTTGGGCGGAATGATGAGTTCAAGATTATTTGTAAAAGTAAGGGAGCGATTGGGGCTGGCTTACCATATTTCAACTGATGTTGCGTTAGAAACAGATTGCGGATTTTTAGTGACTCAAGCCGGGCTTAATAATGGAAATGTTGAAAAAGCGGTGGCTGTGATTTTAGAGGAGTATAAAAAAATATCTCTGGAAAAAATTCCGCCCGCAGAGCTTAAAAAGGCGAAAGAATATTTGAAGGGAAAAATGGCTTTAAGTTTAGAGCTTTCCGATGCCAAGGCGTCTTTTTTTGGAATGCAGGAACTTCTTGAAAAAAATGTCTTAACTCCGGATCAAATATGCGCTAAAATAGACAGGGTGACAGGCAAAGATGTTTTAAGCGTGGCAAAAGATATTTTTAAACCGGAAAAGCTAAATTTAGCGATAATTGGGCCATTTGGTGATAAAGCCAAGTTTCAAGAATTGCTGAAGTTTTAAAAAAAGAATAATTTTTAAGAAATTCAAAATACAAAATTGCAAGCTCCAAATAAATTACAATTTTCAAAATCCAAAATCTAAAATAACCCCCCATCCCCGCGAAGCCTTAGCAGGTGGGGTTGGGAGGGGTAAAGGTTTTGAATTTTGAATTTGTAATTTTGGATTTATTTGGGATTTGAGATTTTGATATTTGAATTTCAATATTTATGGAAAGCGAAAAAATATTAGACATTTCGTGGAAAACAATTTTAAAGATTTCTATCGCCATAGCTTGTTTTTATGTTCTTTTTCTTGTAAGGGATGTTTTAATTTGGTTTATTTTCGCTTTGACGATTTCAATTTTAGCCAATCCTGCGGTTGAATTTTTACAAAAAAGAAAAGTCCCCCGTATTTTGGGAGTAGTTTTGATTTATGTGGCAGTTTTTGGATTATTGGGTTTTTTAATTTTTCTGATGATTCCGCTTTTTGTTTCCGAGCTTAAATCGTTTATCGGATTCCTCCCCCAATATTTTGAAAATGTCTCGCCTTTGTTTCAGGGACTGGGATTTAAAGCGTTTGAAAATATTGAAAGTTTCGTGAATGGCGCGAGTCAATATCTGGAAGGAATGGCAGATAATATCTTTAATGTTATTTTCACTATTTTTGGCGGATTTTTCACTTTTTTATTTATTATTTTAACTGCGGTTTTTATCTCAATAGAGGAAAAAGCGGTTGAAAAGCCAATGGTTCTTTTTTTTCCTAAAAAATACGAAAATTTTATATTAGGGATTTGGGCAAGATGCGAAAAAAAGGTTTCCGGCTGGTTCGGGGCGCGGCTTCTCGCTTGCTTGTTCGTCGGGGTCGCTTGCTGGATAGCTTTTTTGGCGCTAAATGTAAAATATTCTTTTACCTTGGCTTTGTTCGCGGGCGTTTTCAATTTCGTGCCGTATGTGGGACCCATTGTCACAGCTATTCTTCTTTTCCTGATTGTTTTTCCAGCAGAGCCGTTTAAGGGCATTTTCATTTTAGGAGTTTTTTGGCTTATCCAGCTAATAGAAAATAATGTTCTTTCGCCGATACTTATGAAAAAATTCGTCGGGCTTCCGCCAGCTTTGGTTTTAATCTCTTTGGTTGTGGGCGGAAAGCTTTGGGGCGCGTTAGGCGCGGTTTTGGCTATTCCTTTATTTGGAATTTTATTTGAATTCCTGAAAGAATTTTTACAAAAAAGAAAAGAAAAAGATATTGCGGCATGAAATTGCTACGGGATAAGGTGCTACGGGAGCATATCCCGTAGCAATTGTTAATATATGGAAAATGTAAATGATGTCGTGATAATAGGCGCGGGTCCGGCTGGCTTAAAATGCGCAGAACAATTTAAGGGTTCGGGATTTTCCGTTTTATTGATTGAAAAAAGTGAAGTCATAGGCCCCAAAACCTGTGCGGGTGGTCTTACTTCATTAAATTATAGTTTTGATTTTCCGGAGTCAAAAACAAGGTCTTTTGGCAAACTCTCGGTTTTTCTGCATGGAAAAAAACGAGAAATTAATCTTATATATCCAATAAAAACAATAAACAGGTATGATTTAGGGCAATATTTATTGGATAAGATAAAGAATTGTCCCAATATAAAAATTTTAACAGGCGCGTCTGTGAGTGAGGTAAAAAAAGACAAGATTATAACAAATAAGGGGGAGTTCCTATATAAATATTTAGTCGGAGCGGATGGATCATTGTCTATTGTAAGAAAATATCTTGGTTTGAAGTCGGAATTTATGATGGGTTTATGTTATAAAATTTTTGGAAAAAATTTAAGCGATTTGGAAATTTATTTAATCCCGAGAAAATTGAAATTAGGGTATATCTGGGTTTTTCCGCATAAAAATTATATTAACATAGGGATATATTTTGACCCAAAAGTTATTTCTTCCGGTTTGGCAAAAGGAATTTTAGATGATTTTTTAAAGAAAAGAAATTTTGTCGAGCCATTCAGAGAATTAGAGGCGGCGCCCATAAATTATTTGTATCAGGGAAGCGTTTTTGGCAATATTTTTTTAATCGGAGACGCGGCTGGTCTTTCTTCAAGAACAACAGGAGAGGGCATTTCTTACGCTATGATAAGCGGACAAGAAATAGGCAAGAAAATAATTGACAAGGAATATCCAATGCCGGAACTTAAAAATATCTTAAAACTAAAAAAAAGACAGGAAAAAATCTGGGGAACTTTTGGAAAATTTTACGTTCCTGATTTTTTGCGAAAGTTATTTTTTAATGTTTCTATAAATTTAATGGGAAGAATTTGGTATCAAAAACGCTTTGGAATTTAACAGGATTGCCGTAATATGGATTTTTCAAAAATAAAAAAGATAAAAATACCTTATTTGGTCTCAATTGTCTTTCCGACCGGCGTCTGGGCGCTTTTATGCGCCGCATTCGGATCTTTTCTTATTCTAAGCCGCGCTAATTTTGAAGCGACCGGGACCAGGGTTATATTCTCCGCCACATTTCCATCAGCTATGATATTGGTGGTGTTGATAGCTTTTATGGAATACGGTTTATTAAGAATTATCGGCGTGAAAAAAGAAAAGGATTATATTAAATTGTTGAACGATAATATTATTAACGGCAATATTCCTCCAGGACTTCCGAGCGAGACGGTAAAAAAAATATTTTTCGCTTTAGTCAGACAACCAAGCGAAGGAATCAAAATTGGATATAAGTATGGAGTTTTGATGATTTTTTCCACCCTCTTGATTGAATGGATAGCGAGCCGCCAATTTGTAAATTTTCCGATAATAATTATAAGCGGATTGATTTCTTATTTTTTGGTGGTGCTTTTTGGGTCTTCGGTTGCTGAAAAATCAATTTATCCCATAATCAAGCAATGCAGAATAATTTTGACGGAAAGAGGCGAGAAAATAGAAGAGAAGCGGCTCATAAATCTGAAAACAAAATTTAACTATTTTTTATTTATTTCCGGTTTGGTTGTTGTGGCGGTTTTCAGTTTTATTCCTTCTATCAATTTAGATATTGCGATATTTTCTTGCGTTGGATTGGTTATGGTGGTAATTGTGAATCGCGCGTTGTCTTCGTCGATATATATGGCATTTTTGGAAGTTGAAGATTTTGCTAAAGAACTGTCCAAAGGAGGAAAAGTCGTATTTTCCACCGGAAGTTTAAATAAGGAAATAGTAAGCTTGTCCAATAGTTTAAATAGGGCGGCAAATGAAATATATGCTTCAAAAAAAGAGTTGGAAGAAAATTATAAAAACATTAAAGAAAAAAAAGACGAATTGGAAAGGTTTTATAATCTTACCATAGGAAGAGAATTGAAAATGGTAGAGTTGAAAGAGGAATTAAAAAAGATGAAAGATGTTTAATAAGTTAACGTATGGGATGAAATATGGCGAAAAATAAATTTTACATTACAACCAGTATTGCCTACACCAACGCTTTTCCTCATATTGGGTTTGCCTTGGAGTCAATTCAGGCGGATGTTTTGGCGCGTTATCATCGGATTTTGGGCGATGATGTTTTTTTTCTGACCGGAACCGACGAACACGGCGTTAAAATAGCTAAAACCGCCAAATCTGCCGGAAAAAATCCGCAGGATTTTGTTGATGAAATTTCAGTCAGGTTTATGGCGCTAAAAGAAGCGTTAAATTTATCCGCAGATGATTTTATAAGAACCACGGATAAGCAGAGGCATTGGCCGGTAGTGGAAAAAGTTTGGAAAGGATTGGCAGAAAAAGACGATATTTATAAAAAGAGATACAAAGGTCTTTATTGCGTTGGTTGCGAGGCGTTTGTTTTAGAAAGGGATTTGGCTGGCGGAAAATGTTCTATTCACAATAAAGAGCCGGAGATTGTAGAAGAAGAAAATTATTTTTTCCGCATTTCAAAATACTTGGCGGAAATTGAAAAATTAATAAGCGCTGATGAAATAAAAATAATTCCAATCGCAAGAAAGAATGAGGTTTTATCTATTATTAAATATGGTTTTGAGGATGTGAGCTTTTCCCGGTCTTCTGAAAAACTGCAATGGGGGATGCCGGTTCCCGGCGATCCTTCGCAAATTTTATATGTTTGGGCAGATGCCTTAACAAATTATATTTCCGCTTTGGGATATGGCGGAAAAGATAAAAATTTCAAAAAATACTGGCCGGCAGATGTCCATTGTATAGGGAAAGATATTTTGAAATTTCACGCTTTAATTTGGCCAGCGATGATTTTATCTTTGGGGATAGAAATTCCGAAAACAATATTTGTTCACGGGTTTATTACTTCCGCCGGGCAAAAAATGTCAAAATCGCTGGGCAATACAGTTGACCCTTTTGAGTTAGTTGATAAATATGGCGCAGACGCTGTG
>Ga0209211_10001162_pt1 | contig 51166 bp, 45 predicted proteins | sample RifGroA2_FD_183992 | JGI IMG/M metagenome (GOLD analysis project Ga0209211, IMG submission 183992) | Groundwater microbial communities from Rifle, Colorado, USA - Groundwater A2 (SPAdes) (version 2) | ecosystem: Environmental > Aquatic > Deep subsurface > Groundwater | place: Rifle, Colorado...
CACCACATAAAAGAGAACCCGGATGCGGATGAGCCTTCAACGGCAGCAGGGAACAGATTTATCTATGAACAACCACAACCTTGTGGGCGGAGGCGCTTTGCCTCTTGACACGGGAACCGCTAATGAGCGCGTTCCCTCGGCCGCCTGCGGGGAGGGAACCTCTAGATGATTATCAAAAAGGCTAACCCCCGGCACCCCTTCCCTGTTTCCTTAGACTGATAGCCTTAAAAAAAATATAATTGTTCCCGCTCAAATCGTAGATAGATCCTATTCCACCCGTCCACAGCGATACGCAAGACTTGCCACCTAACCCCTCATGAGAAAATCTGTTTTGGCAGAGCGCCGGTTTTAATACAATTACGTAAACCAGCCGCGCCGCTCGTTTGATAGGTTTTGGCCGCTCTGAACATTCCCGAGATAGCGGCATATTTCTTCCAGTAACTTTCCGTGTCCGCGCGTTGTATAAGCTGTTCTGTTTCATGCGGCGGCAACCCCATGTTTGATAATTGTGCCTGTGCAGCTGCCAATTCTTTTTCTGCGGCAATCCATTTGTCCGTGTGCTTGACAAGCAGTGTTTCGCGGTTTTTGGGGAATCCTATAAAATGCGCGAGGCCCTCATCTATAATTATGCGTTCCAGCTTTTTAAGCGGGTTTGAAATATCGGTTTCGGGAAGAAGTTCGCATAGCAATATGTGCGTGATCTCATGTTTTATCACAGCCAAGCCGGATCTTTTCAAATCTTCTGCGGTCCAGAGGCTGAGGTTAAAGAAAAAAGACCTCCGCCCGTTATACTCCGCGCACCACGCATCGTAGGGCTCGCTTATCCCTTGAGTCGCGACACAATTTATGATGAATCTGCGTCCAATAAAAAAATCGCCAAATATCTCAGCAAGGAGACCGTCTCCTTCAGCTGAAAATTGCCCCAAGATATCGGTTAAAAACTGTAGGTTGGGCAATTGGCTGTTTATAGGAGAGACGATGCGGTCTTTTGTCGGTAATGCCTGGAGTGGCAATGTCTGCGGATCGGGAATGGCTATGGGCACGCACTTTATTTCCATATTGATAATCTAGCAATTTACCCGAGGAATACAAAAATAGAATTTACCAACAATCATTCCATCTTCCATGTTAAGGCGGGTAATTCAAGTAGTAATTTGGGCGGGGTCATTGATGTGTTATTTAAAGGTAGCGACGGAGAATATAGACTGAACTAACGTAATACGCGAGAGCAAAACTGGAGGGTCGGCGCCGACGAGTTGGAGGGGTGAGACGCAGGCCCCCGAACTGGCAGCGGCGCCGGAAACCCGACTGGGCATCTTGCGGCTCTTAAACTCAAAGTCCATTGGCCCGGCTTTTGGCAAAGAGAGCCAGGCACATTTTTCTGCTGAAAAATAAGCCTGGCACCTTTGCCCCGGCGCCACCTATTCTTCCGCAAACTTCAGTCTAAAACGGGAACTTGTATTGTTTCAGGCCTAGTTCGTCGCGCATTAATATTATCTCCCGCTGGGTCTCTTTGTTCACCGGTACGCCTTTGTCCTTTCTCGCCAGCCAGGTCAGGTGCTCTTTTTCCCCCGCCGTGAAGATCCTTCTGGCACCCGGCATCTTCTTCGACGCGCGCAGCTCCCTGAGAATGGAGCCGGCGATCCGTTTGAAAGATTTAAGTTCCGTGAAAGCGGAGATATTGATGGCGATAAAGAAATGGCCCAGGGGATACGGAACCTTTTTTCCGTCTTTTACGCCGGTAAGCATCTTCATGTACGCCCCCCGCTGAAGAGCGGCGCAAAGTATTTCTATAGCCGTAGCGTAGCCGTATCCTTTATAGCCGCCAAGTTCCTCGCCGATCCCCCCCAAAGGTACGAGGGCCGCGGTTCCCTGCGTAAGATCCACCAGCACCTTGCGCGAGTCGGTCTTGGAGCGGCCATCCCTGTCGATGACCCAGCCGGCGGGCATCTTTTTCCCCAGCTTGGCATAGACCTCGATTTTCCCCCTCTGGGTGATGGAAGTGGCGCAGTCCAGCAGAAAAGGGAATTTTTCGTCCGTCGGCATTCCGAAGGTCAGCGGGTTGGTGCCGAGCATATTCTCGATACCGAAAGTGGGGGCCAGCGACGGCCTGGCATTGGTGCCGGTGATGCCGATCATGCCGGCCTTGACCGCCATGAGCGGGTAGTAGCCGGCTATGCCGTAATGCGTGGAATTTCTGACGGCGGTCATCCCGATCCCGTATTTCCGGGCTTTCCTTATCGCCAGTTCCATGGCCCTGCGGGCCACGACGTGCCCCATCCCGTTGCCGCCGTCTATCACGGCGGAGGCCGGGGCTTCTTTTACCACTTTAAACGCGGTTGTCGGGAGCTGGATCCCCTGTTTGATCCGATCGTAATAAATAGGTTTCAGCCGCGAGATCCCGTGCGAGTCGAAGCCGAGCTTGTCGGCCGTTATGAGCACTTCGGCGGAAACGGCCGCCTCTTTCTTCGGCACGCCGAGGCCGATAAACACGTCGCGCATGAATTTTTCCATGGCAGCGAATTTGATCCAGACCGAGCCTTTTTCAATTTCCATAAGTTCCTCCTTTATTTATTCCCGCCGGTATATTTTTCCATTATGGCCCGGAGCGCGCCGGCTGCAAGCAGGGGGTCGGGCAATGCCAGTCCTTTAAAGCGTTGTTTCATAGAGCCGATCCGCGCGGGCTCGTCAAGGAGGGGTTTTATGGTGCCGTAGAGTTCTTCGGAAAACCCGGGGGTTTCCTCCAGCAGGATGGCCGCGCCCGCGCCGGAAAGTATTTCGGCATTCGCTTTCTGATGATCCCCCGGGGAGCCGGGCAGCGGAATCAGGATCGCGGGTTTTTCCAGGCGGGCCAGTTCGCTTATTGTGCTGCCGCCGGAGCGGGAGATCACGAGATCGGCCGCCGCGTACGCTTCATCCATCCTTTCGCAGTAGTCCAGTATTTTCAGGCCCGGAAGTTCCGCCAGACCTTCCGCCCTGTATTTGTCCAGTAATTCCGCGTGGCCCCGTTTGCCGGTAATATGGAGGAGCTGGAAAGCGGCGCCCGCCGCTTTCAATTTCCGCGCGGTTTCAAGGACGGCCTGGTTTATTCTCCGCGCGCCCTGGCTGCCGCCGAAGACTAACGTCACCGGGACGTCCGGATTAAACGAAAATTTCCGCTTCGCTTCCTCGGCCGGGGGCATTTTCGAAAAAAAATCCCGTATAGGTGTGCCGGTAAGTTCCGATTTGGTTTTAAAGGGATTGTTCTTTACCGGCAGGCCGAGCGCGGCTTTGGAGGCGAATATGCCGGAGAGCCGGTTGGCGAGGCCGAATACCGCGTTAGAATCGTGGATCATGGACGGGATGCCTTTCAGCGCGGCCGCGAGAACCGCGGGAAAGGATACGTAGCTGCCCGTTCCCGCCACGAAGACGGGCTTGAAATCCGCGATTATGCGCAGGCACGTCATTAGCGAGCCGGAAAGCTTCCGGCAGAACGCGGCATGGGCCAGCGGATTAAGCGTGCGCGGCAGGGAGATCATGTCCAGTTCCGCGTACGGATAATAGCTGTCCCGGAGCGTGTCGAGGGAGATGTCCCCTTTTTTGACGAGGAACAGCGGTTCCCAGCCGCCTGCCTCCCTGAGTTCGTTAGCCAGGGCCAGGCCGGGGTAGAAATGCCCGCCGGTGCCGCCGGAGGCTATCAGCACGCGTTTTGTTTTTTTCATCAGATTCCCTGGTTCCTGTGGGCCGAAATGTTGAGAATTATTCCCACGGCCGTCAGCGTGGACAGAATCGAGGAGCCGCCGTAGGAGAAGAACGGCAGCGGGAGGCCTTTGGTGGGGATAAGCCCCGTAGTCATGGCCACGTTGAAAAAAGCCTGGAGGACTATCATCAGCGTCAGTCCCAGCGCCGCCAGAGTGGTGTAGAAACTGGGAGCGTTCCTGGCTATGCGGACGCCTTTGATGAGCAGCGCCAGAAAAAGCAGGACTATCGCCAGGCTTCCGAGAAAGCCCAGTTCCTCGGCGATGACGGAGAAAATAAAATCGGTATGAGGTTCCGGAAGATACAGGAGCTTAAGCTGGGAGGCGCCCAGGCCTTTGCCGAACCAGCCGCCGGAACCCACGGCCAGCAGCGACTGGGCCAGCTGATAACCGGCGCCGGAGGCGTCCTGCCAGGGCGACAGGAAAGTTTTCAGGCGGATCAGGCGGTAGGGATGGCGGAAAAGTTCCAGGATAAAAAGCGGAACCATGGCGGCGATAGGCATCAGTATAAACCGGGGCTTTACGCCGGCCGCGAAAAATACAAGGAGCGCGGTTCCGAACATCAGCGTCGGCGTGCCCAGATCCGGCTCCAGGGCGATGAGCGCGAGCATCACGCTCATCGTGCCCAGTGGTTTGAACAGCTGCCTGGGATCCGCGGAGATATGGCTCATATTGCGGTCGAAAAAATCGGCCAGATAGAGGATAAGGACGATCTTGGCGAATTCGCTCATCTGAAAGTTCATAAAACCCAGGGGTATCCAGCGGCGTACGTGGGCGATCGGCGGCATAACAAGCGTTACCGCCAAAAGAACTACGGTCAGAACCACCGCCGGTTTTATGAAGCCGCGCATTTTTTCCAGATCCATCCGGGCTATGACCGCCGTAAAGCCGAGGCCCAGGAGCATCCACAGGGCCTGCCGTTTGGCGTAAAAGAGAGAGTCCAGCCCTTTATTGGCGGCGTAGATGGAACTGGCCGAGAAAAGGGAGATAAGTCCCAGCACCAGCAGGCCAAGGACAATGAAGAAAAGAGAGAAATCCATGTACTTAAGGTTCCTGTTCTTTATAATGTTGTAAGCGGGCCGTGATTTTCGTTTAGCGAAGTCCATAAGTGGGATTCAATCTCAGTTGTTTTACCAGTTCCTTGAATTTCCGGCCGCGATCCTCAAAATCTTTGAACTGGTCGAACGAAGCGCAGGCGGGAGAGAGAAGGACTCTATCGCCTTTCGCTCCTTCGGCGAGCGCCGCGGCCAGGGCTTTCGCCATTGTTCCCGCGCCGACCACACGGACGGAGGAACACAGCTCCTTTTTTATTTTCTCCGCCGCCGCACCGATGGCGAGCACGGTTCTTACCGAGTTTTTAAGATACGGGATCAATGGGGCGTAGGGGCTGCCTTTGTCCAGTCCGCCCAGGATCAGCCAGATATTTTTGCGGCCGTCCGCCAGGGCTTTTAAAGCCACCAGCGTCGAATCCACATTCGTCGCCTTTGAATCGTTTATAAAAGTCATTCCGCCCTTTTTCCCGGCTGGTTCGATACGGTGCTCCACGCCTTTGAAAGCGGAAAAAGTTTTTCGTAGATCGGCGGGACTGGCGCCGCGCGTAAGGGCCATAAGTCCGGCGCACATGGCGTTCTCCAGATTGTGGAGGCCGGGCAGACCGGGCGGTTCGATAGCGGTTGTTTTGCCATTGTATTTAAAGACCAGCTTTCCACTTCCGCGCTTTCCCGCCTTCGTCCTTTTTTCTATCCAGGCGCTGAGCGCGCCGCCCGTTCCGGAAGAGGAGAAGAAAAGGACTTTGGAAGGGCAGGCGGCGGCCATTTTCCGGCAGCGCGCGTCGTCGGCGTTAAAAACGCAGGCATCCCCCTTTTTTTGGAAGCGGAAGATCGCGGCTTTCGCCTTTATGTAACCGCGCATCGTTCCATGATGCTCCAGGTGGTCGGGCGTGACGTTAAGAACGCAGGCGGTCCGGGGCCGCAGGAACGAGCTGTCCTCAAGCTGGTAACTGGAAACTTCCATGACTATCGTGTCGCGGGCGCCGGTTTTCATCACGATCTCCGCCGCCGGGATCCCCACATTTCCGCAGAGGCGGGACTTCGCGCCCCGGGCTCTGAGCGAGCGTTCCATGATCTTATTAAGCAGAACGGCGGTGGTGGTTTTGCCGTTGGTGCCGGTCACGGCGAGCAATTCGCCGGTTCCGGCAAAAGCAAGGGCCGTTTCGATCTCGCTGAAAATCGGTGTCCGGTTCTTTTTCAGCTTTGCGATAATCGGGCTGGAACGGGAAAGCCCAGGGCTTTTGACGGCAAAACCGCAGGCCAGAACCCTGTTGGTATGTCCGCCGGTTTCGACTTCTATTTTTTTGTTCAGGATTTTGAGCCGGTCTTTAAGCCGCTGCTTCGGTTTCGCGTCGGTCAGCAGGACCTCAAAACCCCTGGCGGCCAGGAGGTTCGCGGCCGCCGCTCCCGATTTTCCGGCGCCTATCACAAGGGCCTTTTTACCTTTGAATTTTCCGGGTATGAACATGGTTGAATCTTTTATCTGATTTTCAACGACGACAGCGCTATCAGCATCAGCATTATTCCGGCTATCCAGAAACGCACGGTCACTTTAGATTCGGCGATGCCTTTCAGCTCGTAGTGGTGGTGCAGCGGCGCCATCAGAAACAGCCGTTTCTTGCCGCGCAGTTTGTACGAGCTCATCTGCAGTATGACGGAAAGCGTTTCAAGGAGAAAGATTCCGCCCGCTACCGGGAGGATAAGCTCCTGTTTGACCACGATGGCGGAAACCCCGATCACTCCTCCCAGAAAAAGAGAACTTGTGTCTCCCATGAAGACCTCGGCCGGGTACGCGTTGAACCAGAGAAAGCCCAGGCAGGAGCCGATGAGCGCGGCCAGGAAAACGGAGATCTCCCCCGCCCCGGGAACATGGATGATCTTGAAATAGGCCGCCAGCTTTACGTTGCCCGCAGAGTAGGCGAGCACGATGAAAGTAAGCGCGGCAAAAACTATGGTGCCGGCGGCCAGACCGTCGAGACCGTCGGTCAGGTTGACGGCGTTTGACGAGCCTATAATTACCAGCATGGCCAGCGCCGCGTACAGGAAGCCGAGGTTCAGGTAGAGCTCTTTCGTGTACGGGATAGAGAGCCGCGTCGCGTATGCGGCGTTGGGCGGATCCACGGCCAGATAGCCTATTACCACGATGGCGGTGAAGGTCTGCATCAGGAACTTAAACCGCGAAGAAGCGCCTTTCGGGTTCTTTTTTACCAGTTTGGTGTAGTCGTCCATCCAGCCCGTGAAAGCCAGCGTGACCGTGGTGAAAAGAAGCAGGAGGATGAAACGGTTATCCAGCCGGGCCCAGAGCAGTGTGGTAATGACCAGCGTCAGGAAGATGAGCAGGCCGCCCATGGTGGTGGTGCCTTCTTTTGAAATGTGCGTGCTGGGGCCGTCGGTCCGCTGGATCTGGCCTATTTTGAAGTGGCGCAGTTTGGCGATGATGGCGGGGCCCATGGCCAGGCTCAGCAGGAAAGAGGTCATGATAGCGCCGCCTGTCCTGAAAGTGATGTACTGAAAGACGTTAAGCGGACTGAAAAACTCTCGTAAATAATGGGCGTAATAAAGCATGCGGGGCTCCTATAATCCTTCTATCAGTTTTTCAAACTTCATCGCCCGGGAGGCTTTAAGCAGAAAAGTGCCGTTTCCGGCGCGTATGGCGGCGCGAAGTTCCTCCGCCCAGTCTTCGGAAGATCCGGAGTAAACGACTTTTCCGCCGCGGCCTTTTTGTTCGAGCGCTTCAGCGGCGGCTTTCATCTCCGGCCCGGCCAGGAAGATCTTTTCCGCGTCCAGTCCCGACACATATTCCCCCAGCTCGGTGTGGTAATGTTCCGAGTGGCGGCCCAGTTCTTTCATATCTCCGAGGGCCAGATAAACCGGCTTCCTGAAAGAGGGGCTGAAAACGGCGTCCAGCGCGGCCCGCATGGAAGCCGGATTGGCGTTGTAGGCGTCCAGAACGATTACCGCGCCGTTAATGTTTAGCGTCTGCATCCTCATAGGGGGCGGAGTAAAGGACTCCAGGCCGGCCTTTACCGCCGCCAGATCCAGGCCGCCCGCTACGGCGGCGCCGGCCGCGGCGGCGGCGTTGGCGTGATTGTGGCGGGCATTGGAAAGCATACGGATTTCCACGGTCTCGTTTTTATAGCTGAGTTTAAGCGAACCTCCGGCGTCGGAAATGATTATGTCGGCCGCGCGGTATCCGAAACTCAGCTTGCGGATCCCGCGATTCCTGAGAGCTTCCAGGTATTTATCATCCGAGTTGTAGACAAGGATCCCGTCCGGTTCCAGGCAGTCAATCAGCTCGCTCTTGGTTTTGAAAACGGTTTCCAGATCACCGAAATACTGGAGATGCGAGGGGCCGATGTTGGTGATTACCGCGATCGTCGGCCCGGCCAGCGAACCTATCTCCAGAATATCTCCCCGTTTGGAGGCGCCGAGTTCGAATACCCCGAATCTGTGTTCCTCGCGGAGTTCCAGGAGCGAAAGGGGCAGGCCGAACTGGTTATTGAAGTTGCCCGCGTTGGAGCAGACCGGCCCCGCCTTTCCAAAGATGGATTTAAGCATTTCCTTGGTGGTGCTTTTGCCGTTGGAGCCGGTGATGGCCGCGAGAGGGATCCTGAACCGGCCGCGGTGCCAGGCGGCCAGGCGGTGCAGCGCTTTTAAAGTGTCGGGGACGCCGATAACGATATCCGGAAGCTTTTTGAGACCGGCTATCCTGTTCGTTTCCGCTATCCAGCCTTTTACGCCCTTTTGCGGGGTCGCCGCCAGAAAATCATGAGCGTCGTGCGTAACGCCTTTCAGGGCCCAGAAGAACTCCCCGCCCTTCAGTCCGCGCGTGTCAGTTTCAAAGCCGGAAAAAGGGGCGCGGGGATCCCCTTTTATGAGTTGACCATCAATAACTTCTACCAAAGTTCCAATATCCGTGTTTAAATCCATAAATCTTTACTCAATGGATCCCGGCCAAAAGATTGCCGGGATGACGGGTTCAAGCGTTTTTATTTTATATCCCCATAAAAGGTAGACGCTACCTTTTTTCTTATCGCTTCAGCGGCGGCTTCGCGGTCGTCGAAATGGATGGTGCGGTCGTTGAGGATCTGGTAGTCTTCATGGCCTTTGCCGGCTATCAGCACGATATCTCCGGCGCGCGCGAGTTCCACGGCTTTTGTTATGGCCGTTTTCCGGTCCGGGATCAGGCTGTAATTGGAAAAAGCGCCTTTCAGCCCCGCCTCTATGTCCGAGAAGATCCGCGCGGGATCCTCGCCGCGCGGGTTGTCGCTGGTTACTATGGCTAAGTCGCTCATGGAAGCCGCCGCCTTTCCCATGGGAGCGCGCTTGGTCCGGTCCCGGTCGCCTCCGCAGCCGAAGACGGTGATGATTCTCCCGTGCGGCAGTTTGGCGAGGTTGGAGAGAACGTTTTCAAGGGCCGCGTCGGTGTGCGCGTAATCCACGAATACGCTGAAAGGCTGTCCGAGCGCGACCCGCTCCAGACGGCCCGGCACGTTTTTCAGGGCTTCCACGCCTTTGACGGCGGTTTCAAGCGGTACTCCGGCGGAAACGGCCGCGGCGGTGGCGGCCAGGGCGTTATAAATATTGTGGCGGCCCAGGAGCCGCAGGGTCACCTTTCTCCGGGTTCCGGGGGCGTTCAATTCGAAGACGCTCCGGTCCTGGAGAATTTCTATCTTATCCGCCCTGAAATCAGCGGGTTTGTCTATGCCGTAAGTGACGGGCGTAACGCCCTTGGCCAGGAAAGAAAGGATCTCGCCCGTCTTTTCCTCATCGGCATTCACCACCGCGCTCCTGTTCTTCTTGGGCGAGTCCGCCAGGAGCCTGAAAAGCTTTAATTTGGCTTTAAAGTACGTTTCCCGGTTCTTGTGGAAATCCAGGTGGTCGCGCTGGAGATTGGTGAATACGGCCACGTCGAAAGCCGCCGCGTCGGCGCGTTGCAGCGCCAGGGCGTGCGACGATACTTCCATTATCACGGCCGCGGCTCCGGCGTCGGCCATGGTTCTGAAAAGGGAGTGGAGGTCGTGGGCCGGCGGGGTGGTGTTTGAGGCTTTAGAGATGACTTCGCCTCCCACGCGGTAGTCTATGGTTCCTATGACTCCGGGCAGGGCCCCGAACAGATCGTAGATGCTTTCCAGCAGGTAGGCGGTGGTGGTCTTGCCGTTAGTGCCGGTGATGCCGATGAGGGTGAAACGTCGTGAGGGATTCCCGTAAAAGGCCGAGGAGGCCGCGGAAAAGGCTTCGAGGACGCGCGGGACGGAAACCCACGCGGTTTCCGGGAAAGCCGCCGCCAGTTCCGCGGGAACCGGTTTATCCGTTGCCGCCGCCGCGGCGCCCTTTTCAAGGGCCTCGCGGACATGGAGCGAGCCGTCGGTCTTCTGGCCGGTTATGGCGAAAAAAAGCTCTCCTTTTTTGACTTTGCGGGAGTCGTTGGCTATCCCGGAGATCTCGCGGTTCACGTCCCCTGTAATGCGGGCGCCCGGAATTCCCTCAAAAATTTCCTCAAGCCTCATATGTTAACTATATGATAGGAAATTTAAGAGTGATTGGAAAATGCTCACGCGGCGGCGTTAGTCCGTCACCGGAGCGGCCTGGGGCGGTTTGCTTTCAAGCAGGACTTTGTCGGGCTTTATGCCGTTGAGCGTGATGATCTTTTTGGCTATTTCCTGGAAAGCCGGAGCGGCGGTCTCGCCGCCGTAATAAAAAAGTTTCGGATTATCCAGAATGATCAGGATAGTGTATTGAGGCTTATCCGCCGGAAAAAAACCGCAGAAAGAGGCGACGTTTTTATTGGTGATATATTTTCCGGTCGCGGGATCGATCTTTTTGGAAGTGCCGGTTTTACCGGCTATGAGGTAACCGGGCACTCCGGCGTTCTTGCCGGTTCCCGCGTTAACCACGTTTAACAGTATCCGCTTTACAGCCGCGGCTGTGGCTCCGGAAATTACCCTCCGGATGACCGCGGGCTCGTTCCGGAAGACTGCCTTGCCGCTGCCGTCGGTGATCCGGTCTACAAGGCGGGTTTCAAGCAGTTGCCCCCCGTTAGCCAGCGCGGAATAAGCGTTCGCCACCTGTATCGGGGTGGCGGCTATACCGTGGCCGTAAGCGCCGACCGCAAGATCCACGGTTCTGTATCTTTCCATAGGCCGCAGGATGCCCGGAGATTCTCCAGGAAAGCCCAGCCCGGTTCTGGTGCCGAAACCGAACGCTTTGACGTAAAGATAAAAATTTTCCAGACCCAGTTTGAGCCCTATTTTGGCCGCGCCGATATTTGACGAGCGTTCCATCACTCCGGAGAGCGTCAGGGTTTTCTCCGGCTCATGGTCGTGGATCGTGACCTTGCTGTTAAGCGCCCAGGCGCCGTTTTCGCAGTAAAAGGAGTCTTTCTCCGTGACTATGTTCTTTTCCAGGGCGGCGGCGAGGGTTACGGCTTTAAACGTCGAACCCGGTTCATAGACCCATTCCACGGGCTGGATCTTTTCCAGGTCTTCGGGATAGGTAGCCATGGCCAGTATTCTGCCGGTATCCGGATCCTGGATAACCGCCATGGCGAGGTCGGCGCGGTTCTTTTCCGCGTACTTTTTGATGGCTTCCTGGGCGAAGAATTGTATGTTTTTGTCTATGGTCAGGTGAATGTCCATAGGCGCGGCCGCCCCGTCTTCCCCGTTCCGGTAAAGAACGTTCCCGCCGGCATCCCGGACTATTTCCCGGCGGCTGATCCGGCCGGTGAGGACTTTTTCGTAAAGCAATTCCACGCCGGTGAGCCCTTTGTCGGCGCCCACAAGGCCCAGGATGTTCCTGGCTATGCTGCCGGAGGGATAATAGCGGTTCTGCCTGGCCTCCAGCAGCACCCCTTTCAGTTTCAGGGCCTTTACCGCTTCGGCCTGGGCGTGATCCAGGTCTTTTTTTACGCTTACAAAATTTTTGCTTCTGCGGTATCTGGCCTTGAGTTCCTTTTTTGAAAGGGCGAGCGCGGACGCCAGCGCGTCCAGATCCCGCGCCGGATCCCGGAGCTCTTTTTTAAACAGGCTGCAGTTCCAGGTGACGATGGATTCCGCCAGGAGATTCCCCCGGGAATCGAAGATCCTGCCCCGGGGGCCGATCTCCGAAACCGTTCTGTTGAATTCTCTGGAAGCGGCGGCTGAAAGATTTTCGTGCCTGATGGTCTGGAGGTAAAACAGGCGGAATGCGATCGGCGGTACCGGAACGGCGGCTATAAGCAGGCAGATCCGGATCCTTCTTTTCAGGGTTCTTGAGATCATGGAGAATTAGTAAGGATAAAGGATGAGGGCTAAAGGCTAAAGTTTTTAGTTTAAATCTCGGGGTTGCCGAATCGTAAGATCCTAGTGTAGTGTCTCGCAAATGGCTTTACTTTTGACTGGCCGATTTTGGGCTACACCGAAGTGGCATGAAGCGACATGTACTACATGTACATTAGCGTAATGCCGTGAAGGGGTAGCCCAAAAGCGGCCAGCCCCCTGGGGGAGGCTCATCTTTGGCCGGCTGCTTCGTTGCTCCTCACTCACAGGCCTGCTGGCATGCTCGTTCGTCGCGCCTCGCATCCAGCTCAAATCTGAGCCTTCAAAAGCAAAGCCATTTGCGAGACACTACACTGGCAAGCCAGCCTTTTGAGGGTTTAGCGCCTGCATCGCCGTCCAACAGGACTAAGGCGTCCGGTTCCGGATAGACAAGCCCTATCCTGGCCGCGTCGGCCTGGAGTTTTTCGGGAGACAGCGAGACCTGGATCTCTTTTTTCAGGTAGTTGTTGGCGTTCTCCAGGTCGGTGATCTCCCTGCGGAGGCCCTCGATGCCGTAGCCGAGCCGGGTTGCCTGTACGTTCTCCCAGGCGTAAGTGAAGAAAACAGCCCCGGCCGCGGCCAGCAGCGCCAGTCTGTAAGTCCTTGTTTTTCTCATGCTGTTATTCCATGCTGAAAAGCTCGATTCTTTTGATGCCGCGCTTCTCCCAGAGGTAGAATATTTTGGTCGGGCAGACAGCCGCTTTGAGGTGGTCTATCCTGTGCCGCGATTCCCGGCTGCCGAGGAATTTACCCAGCTTAGAACCGGCTTTAAGGATGTTCTCCGGATTCATATTTTATCCTCCTCTTTCCCGCTCCGGCTTAATGACAAAAAGGCGCATCCGCCTTTTTGCTACGCTTTTTCTATCACGCGCAGTTTCGCGCTCCGCGCGCGCTTGTTCAGTAGCACTTCCGTTTCCGATGGGACGACCGGTTTCCTGGTTACCATTTTCCATTCCCCGATGTCCGCCATGATCTTGAAAGTTTCCTTGACTATCCGGTCTTCCAGCGAATGGAAAGTTATTATTCCCATCCTGCCGCCGCTGGCCAGGAAAGGCATGGCTTTTTGTATGCCTCGCGTGAGATTGTCGAATTCATAGTTGACCGCCACGCGCAGCGCCAGAAAAGTCTTGGTGGCCGGATGGATCTTTTCGCCTCTGAAAGGGATTACTCTTTCGATAAGATCCCTCAGTTCCGCCGTCGTTTCCAGCGGCCCGGCGGCGCGCTTATCCACCACCGCGCGCGCTATCCTGTTGGAATTTCGCTCCCCGACTATGCGTATCAGATGCTCGATCTGCTCGTAGGGCCAGTGGTTTATGATACTGAAAGCCGTAAGCGGATTAGCGGGATTGATCCGCATATCCAGCGGGCCCTCGTGCTTGAGACTGAAGCCCCGCGACGGTTTATCGAAATGCAGGGAGGAGATGCCAAGATCGAAGAGTATCCCCGTGACCGCGGGAAGATTTTCCCGCCGGAGGATCTCGTCTATGTTGGCAAAATTACCTTGCACGACTTTTGCCCTGGCGCCGTAGGGCTCAAGCTTGCCGGCGGCCAGCGCGGCCATTTCCGGATCCCAGTCCACTCCGAGCACCTTCGCCTTTTCGTCCAGCACCGAAAGCAGCTTGATGGTATGGCCGGCCAGCCCCAGTGTCGCGTCCACGTATGTTCCGGATCTGTCCGTCACAAGCAGCGCGGCCGCCTCTTCCAGAAGCACCGGCTGGTGCGTGTAATTTTGATCCATTGCGCCATTTCCTCTCGCGGCGCGGCACAGCGCCGTCCGCGCCGCGCGCCTTGAATTGCTTAACGTTTTTAAAGCGGTTCCGGTCATAGGTCAAAAATTTTGCTGAACTTTTTGAAAGAAGGTTCCATTACGGTTTTTTTGTATTTGGACCAGTTCCGCGCGTCCCAGATTTCCGCTTTGTTCCCCGCGCCCCTTATTATGACGTCTTTTCCAAGGGAGGCGTAGCTTTTCTGGTTCTGCGGCACCAGGATCCTGCCCTGTTCGTCCAGCTGCGCGTCGGCCGCGTTGCCGAAAAAAAATCTTTTGAAAGCCCGTTCCTCTTCTTTGTTTTCGGATTTAAAGATCTCCATATTATTGGCGATGAGCTCTTCCCATTTGGACGGCAGGAAGAGGTACAGGCAGCGGTCAAGCCCGATGGAGAGCATGAAATAGTTTTTATCTTCCTTGTGAAGTTCTTCTCTGAACCGCGCGGGAATAAACATCCGGTTCTTAGGATCCATCACGTAAGAATATTCACCGTATAGGGCGCTCATATGTTATGGTTACCGCGGTACATTTTAAACCACTTGCTACCATTATCCACCACTTTAAACCACTAGAACAAAAGTATAGTGTATGTCCTGATGTTTGTCAATGCCTGATTTTAAAAAGCGTAGACAAACAATAGACTTTTTATTACGCGCGGCACAAAGCATACGTGCCGCATCCCGCTTTTTGAGGATAATTATATAGGAGACCCTGACAGGCCCCCGAACCTGCACCCCGCCGTTTCCTTAATGCGTCGTGCCGGAGATCTTGCCGGTCTTGAGGTCGTAGCGCCAGGCGTATTCGAGAGAGGAAAGTTTATTGTAGGGCATGCCGTATGCCTGGTAGAGCGCCTGGTGCGTCGGCGCCCCGTCCCGCAGTCCTTTGCAGAATTTGTAAAAAGATTCCCCCGCTTTCATCTTGATCATGAAGCGTACCACGCTGTAGGCCTGGGCGTACCACAGCCGCACATTGTCCTCGTCCGCTCCCTGCATGGTCTCGATACGCACCAGATCGTCCAGATCGAATCCCCCCCCGTTTGCGAGCAGGGCCAGATTTTTCCCCAGCCATTTCGGCGTCGAATATCCCCGTTCGGCCTGGATATAAGTCGCCATGCCTTCGCTGAGCCACAGCGGACTGGAGACCGCCGCCGGGAAAAAGCTGTCGAAATAAATATGGGTCAGCTCGTGCGCCAGTATCCCGAACGCCTCTTCGCTCTTGAAAAGATAGATCTTCCGCTCGCTTAAGGACGCCGTTCCCCCGGACCAGGCCGGGCGTCCGGTAAGCCGCTGATACGTGTCCTGGGTGTTGGAGAAGAATACGAAGACTTTCCTGTCCCTGGTCCAGGGTGAAAAGGCCACCAGATCCAGCATGATATTGCCGTGGAGGCTCTCAACGCTGGCGGCAAGATCTCTGGAGACGCTGGAGCCCTCCTCGTAGATCACGAAGTGACGGGTCTCTTCCATAGCGAATCCCGGCGGGGATTTCGGCGCGGGCTCTTCCCTGGAGACCGCGCCGGCGCCCGCCGCCGCTTTTTCCAGGGCGGAGTGCTCGGACAGCGGCTCCGAGGAGGAGGGTACTTCCTTTATCTCCAGTCCCTCTGTCAGGGGCCTGAGCATACCGGAGTCCGGCTGGACGGACGCGCCCGGCTGCGGCGGATGGAAAAAGGACAGTGGCAGCGCTGTTTTTCGCGTCACCCGCTCGGCGGCCGGTCTTCCGTTGAAAGGGTTTTTTGAGATCCTTATTTTGGGAACCATGGTCAGGTCTTCGCTGATGTACTGGTACATGAAAAGTCCCCAGAGCCCTATGACAAGGCCCCAGAAGACCGCCCTGAGTTTACCGAGAATATCCATATAAAGCAGTGACCGGTAGCCAGTGACCCGTATCCGGTAGCCTGCAATCTAGTAACCGGTTACCGATTACTATGCGGCACTGGTTACTGTCTTTACCTGAGCGAGTCCCGCACTTTTAATATCATTTCCGCCATCGCCGCCACGAACATTGAGAAGAAGATCACGAACATGGCGTGGCACGAGGCCATGCCCCAGAGCTGGCGGCTGAAAGGCATCTCCAGGAGGACGCTTTTCAGATAATAGACCCCAAGCAGGGAGGCGCCGGAAACGGACGCGATGAAAAAAACGCTCGATTTTTTCATGAACATGGCGGCTGTGGCGGGCGCCAGGATGAACAACAGCCACATCGGGGCCCAGTAAGGGCCCAGCAGATAAAAGAGTACGGCGCTCGTGACGAGGTTCAGCCATACCATTATAGCGCGGATATTCTGGGACCAGCGCATGAACCGGTAAGTGTTTTTTGTGAACCAGTAGTTGGCGCCGAAAGACGCGGCCAGTATCGCGAAAGAGGCGTAGGTGACATATCTTTCCGGTTCGGAGAAAAAGACCGCGAAGACTATGAGTATTACGGCGAAAGGCGTGAAATAATAGTTAAGTACGTGCATATTTGTTCTCCGTATTTAATAATTCCAGTTTCTTGCTTCCGACTTCTTGCTTCTTACTCCAGTTTTTTAAATACCAGTATCTGTCTGTCTTCCTTTTCTCCGGGCAGTCTGTAAGCCGCGGTTTCAGCCAGTTCCGTCCGGGCTTTGGCCATGGCTTCCCGCAGGGCGGGGCGGTCTTCGGCCGCCTGGGCCGCGCTTTGCCAGGCCAGGAAAACTCCGCCGGCGTCCAGCATATTTAAGCATTGAGGCAGTATATTTTCAAGTTTACCCATAGCCCGCTCCACGACCGCTCCGTATTTTCCGGTTTCGAGGGGGCCGTTCTGCCCTATCCTTAAATGCAGGGCTCTGACGTTTTTAAGTTTGAGGCGGGAGGCCGTCCAGGTCAGGAACATCTGGCGTTTAAGGCTGGAGTCCCAGAGATCGAAACTGAGGGTTTCCAGCGCCACCGCCAGCGGGATCCCGGGAAAGCCCGCCCCCGCGCCGGCATCCGCCACCGTCCCTCCCGGCTTCAGCAGCCTTGCCAGGAGCGGAACTCCGGCCAGGGCGTCCAGAATGTGGCGGGGCCAGAGGTTTCCTGTATCGCTCTGGGAGACCAGATTAAAGCGAGAGTTTTTCTCCAGCAGCTCAGCCCTGAAAAGTTCAAGCTTTTCCGCGGCTTCCCCCGTCAGCGCGACCCCCCATTTTTCCAGAGTTTCCCTGATCAACTCATCCCTTAATCCTTCATCCCTCATCCCTCATCCCTCCTGGAAACTCCGTCCGCCTGAGGCGGGCGGAGTTTCCGGGTCACATGCACCCACAAAAGCTGTATATCGGCCGGGGTTACGCCCGGGATCCTCGCGGCCTGGGCGAGCGTTCTGGGCCGGATCTTGAGGAATTGCTGTCTGGATTCCAGGCACAAGCCTTTTACGGCGGACAGATCCAGCTTCTCCGGAATCCTGACGTGTTCGAAGTGCTTCATCCTTTCGGCTTCGCGCAGGTTGCGCGTTATGTATCCCCCGTATTCTTTCGTGATCCTGCCGCAGGCCTCCGCCCCCGCCCTGGTCCAGGGGGCCATGTCGTCGTCCGCTCGCTGCGGACGTTTCTCCGCGCCGTGTTTCTGCGGCTCGCGACGCGATCCGCTCCGTTCCACGGCGTTCTGATACCGTTCGAAGTTTTTTTTAAATTTTCCCGGGATCAGGCCGAGCCGGAATCCGTGGGGCATAAGGCGCAGATCCGCGTTATCCTGGCGCAGGAGCAGGCGGAACTCCGCCCTGGAGGTGAAGATCCTGTAGGGTTCGTCCACGCCTTTTGAGATCAGATCGTCTATCATCACGCCTATATAAGCTTCGTCCCTCCCGAGGATAAACGGATCCCCGCCGCGGACTTTCAACGAGGCGTTTATGCCGGCCATGAGGCCCTGCGCGGCGGCTTCTTCGTAGCCGGTAGTGCCGTTTATCTGCCCGGCCATGAAAAGTCCGGGCAGTAGTTTCGCCTCCAGATTGTAGTCCAGCTGGACGGGCAGGGAATAATCGTATTCTATGGCGTAGGCGGCGCGTATCAGTTCGGCGCGTTCCAGGCCGTTCACGGAATGGAGCAGCTCCAGCTGCACTTCCTCGGGCAGGCTGGTCGAGAGTCCGTTGACATAATATTCCCCGGTGTCGAAACCTTCCGGTTCCAGAAAAAGGATATGGGTGGGATGGTGAGGGAATTTGACTATCTTGTCCTCTATGGAAGGACAGTAACGCGGCCCCGCGGCTTTTATGCGGCCGGAGTAAAGCGGCGACCTGTGCAGATTGGCCCTGATTATCCCGGCGGAGCGCTCGCCGGTGCGGGTTATCCAGCAGGATAGGAGTTTGCGCCCGTGTCTTCCGGTGAAATGCGAGAGCGGCGGCGGCGGCTCATCCGGTTTCTGTTCCTCGCATTTTGAAAAATCGATAGAGCGGCCGTTCAGGCGCATCGGCGTGCCGGTCTTCAGCCGGCCGAGTTTAAAGCCCAGCGCTTCCAGCGACGGCGACAAGCCGTCCGACGGCGGGTGATTGTAGCGCCCCCCCCTGAAAGAAGAAAGTCCTATGTGGATCACTCCTTTCAGGAAAGTCCCGGTGGTGAGGATCACGGTTTTTGACCGGTAGCGGGTGTTCCGCGCCGTGATAACGCCTCTCAGCGCGGAGCCTTCGGTCCAGATCTGCGCGGCCTCATCCTGCGCCAGCGCCAGATTGCCGGCCAGTTCCAGGGAGTGTTTCATCGCGGACTGATACATTCTTTTATCGCACTGAACCCTTGGGGAGCGGACAGCGGCTCCGCGGGAAGTGTTAAGCATATGCGCGCTCAAAGCGGAGAGGTCTGCGACAGCGGCCATGCGGCCGCCAAGCGCGTCTATTTCCCTGACGATCTGGCCCTTGCCTACGCCGCCGATGGACGGGTTGCAGGACATCTGCGCGATGGTATCCAGATCCTGGGTCAGCAGCAGGGTTTTCATCCCGAGACCCGCCGCGGCCAGGGCGGCCTCGCAGCCGGCGTGTCCGCCGCCGACCACTAGGACATCGAAAATTACCGGGTAATTAAAGTAAGGCATAAAGCGAGCGTCACATGAACAGCATAAATTTGAAAATCTCCGGCGTTATGACTCCCAGGTTCCGGAGAACATAAAAAGAGAGGATGGAGGTCAGGAAAGAGAACAGCAGTACCGGAGCGATCCGCGCGATCGTCCCGCCGAAAAGGATCTTTGCGGCCTTTATCACCAGAACCGTCAGCCAGAGCCCGGCGGCGGCTTCAGCCGCGAGGTAGAGGGTTTCGGAACGCAGGGCCGCCGCCAGAAAAGATACCGGCAGGCAGATCAGAACCACGGCGTTGCAGCTGAGCGAGAATCTGAAAAAAGCGGCGGCCGCGGCTTTTTGCGCGTAGACGCCCGCTCCCGCCGCGGCTATGACGGCGGCCAGGAACGGGAGCGAGAACAGCGGCGCGCTCCTGAAGTGGAAAGCGGCGGCGGCGCAGCTCCCGCAGATCAGACAGCCGAGAAAAAACCTGAATGCCAGCCGTCCGTCTTTCATCAAGCCCGAAAAGGCCGAAAAGACGGCGCAAAAGACGCCGGTAAAAACAAGTTCGGACGCCGTAAGAACGGAGAAGAACCAGGCATAAGATCTCCCGGAAAACTCCAGGCCCGCCTGCGCCAACTCGGCGGGAAAATCTGCCGGCTTCATATAGAGAAAGAGGGCATAGGCCGCGCAATAAACCAGGTAGATGGCCAGCGGCCCTCCCAGGCCGGCTCCGGGCGCCAGGAGATCCGCGGCGGCGCCGGAAGGATCCAGTACCGTCTTTCTCGCCAGCAAAAAAATATCTTTGAGTTTCTTCATAACAGATCTTTCTTAAACTTCTTGCTTGTGCCCTGCGGCTATCCTACTTTCCAACGCAGAAATTAGCGAAGATATTGGCCAGCACCTCCTCCGGGGTCGTTTCCCCCAGGATGTCGGCCAGGGCGTTCAGGGCGCCCCTGAGGTGCTCGGCGGCCAATTCGAATGGGAACGTTCCCGCCCGGATCCGCAGCCGCTCAAGGCTGGAGAGTTCGCTGTGCGCGTTTAACAGCGCCGAATAATGGCGGGCGGAGGTTATTACCGCGGCCGATCCGGCTGAAAACGCCTTTTTCTCGTCCCTGACAAGGCGGCGTTTCAGTCCGGAGATCCCCGCCCCGGTTTTGCAGGAAACTATTATCCCTCCGTCGGTTTCGTCCTCCGGCCTTCCGGCGGCCGGGAGATCGCTCTTGTTGAACACTTTTATCAGATCCGAGCCGGGCGCCGCGCCGCGCGCGATGGCTTTCCCCACCCGGCGGTCCGCCGGGGAGGATTTTTTTGACAGATCCTGCACCCAGAGTATCACGTCGGCGGTTTTCAGCGCTTTAAGCGCGCGGCGCATGCCTTCCCGCTCTATGGGCCCGCCGGTCCGGGGATCTATGCCGGCGGTGTCCGTGAAAATGACTTTAAGTCCGGAGAGGGTAAGCGTCTCCTCCAGCGTGTCCCTGGTGGTGCCGGCTCTGGGCGACACTATCGCGCGCCTGGTCTCCGTTATGCGGTTCAGCAGGGAAGATTTTCCCGAATTGGGCGCGCCGGCGATGGTCACGCGGATGCCGTGTTTCAGGTAACGTCCCCGCCCGAAACTGTCCGCCAGGTTCTTTATCCCCGCCGCCGCGGCCGCCGCGCGGCGTCTGAAAGTGCCGGGGTCAAGTTCCGGGAGCTCTTCGTAGGAATCGTCCAGCCGTACTTCCAGCTCGCCCAGCAGGGCGATGAGACCGGCGCGCAGCTTTCCGATGCGGTTGGAAATCCCGCCCGCCACCTGCGTGATAGCGGCGCGGTGGGCGGACTCGTTTTCGGAGATTATCAGATCGTTTACGGCTTCAGCCTGCGCAAGATCCAGCTTGCCGTTCATGAAAGCCCGCAGGGTGAATTCTCCCGGCCGGGCTTCCCGGGCGCCGTTTGAAATGGCGAGGCGCAGGAGGCGCGAGATTATGAAAGGGGAGCCGTGGCAGGAGATCTCCGCCATGTCGTCCCCTGTGTAGCTTTTGGGCGCGCGGTAGAGCGTGACGACCGTGTTATCCAGGAGGCGTCCGTTTTCTTCGGCCCTGAGAAAATACGAAAATCTGGTTTTGGGAGTTTTAAAGATCGAGGAGGGTTTGAGGAAAGCCGACGCGATTTTAAAGGCTTCCGGGCCTGAAAGCCTTACCACCGCTATAGCTCCGCCGCCCTGGGCCGAAGCCGGCGCCACTATGGTCTGGGTGAGGTCCGGGATAAGCATAGGATCGGCCTGAAAACTTCAGTTGAGGTTTTCAGAAAGGCTTAACCTGAAAACTTCAGTTGAAGTTTTCCGCCCGCATAGCGGGCGCCCTCCGGGAGGCATACACCTCGTCGGGCCAGGCGCGCATAGCGCTGGGCCCGACGCCCGCTTTGCGGGGAATCCTGCAGAATAATTCTGTCCGCCTGATTTTCCTATGGAAACCGCTTCCAACTGCAGGATTCAGGTTAAGGATGAGGGATGAAGGATAAAGGCTAAAGGGTGGAAAAATCTTTACATCTTCTCCGTATTTTTCCTTAATCCTTTAGCCTTAATCCTTTATCCTTATCCTATTTTGCGGCTTCCTTCTGTGAAACAGGGCGGATTACCACCTTGCGCCACTTGCCTTCGCCCTCCGAAAGCGTTTCCACTTCCGGATATTTGGCTTTGATCAGGCTGTGTACGTATTTGCGCAGGGGGGCCGGCATGGGTTCCAGGCGGTAGGGGCGCGCCGTGCCGAGCACGTCTTTCACGACGGACTCCACTTTCGCGGCCAGTTCCTCTTCCTTTTTTGTCCAGTAATCGGAAGTGTCTATTCTCACGGATACGCGGTTCTTGCGGTTCCTGTTGACAATGGAATTGATCAGGAACTGCAGGGACTGAAGGCCGCGGGCGTTGTCGGAAAGGAAAGCGGCCGAATCCGGACAGTCGAATTTCAGCGAAACGGCTCCCTCTTCCGCTTCCCGCCTGGCGTCGGTGATCTCAGCCTGGAGCCCCATCAGCTTCAGGGTGGTGGAGAACGCTAGCTTCGCGTGTTCCACCGCGTCTTCGGGCGTCTGAACCGCCTCCATGGCTAAACTGACTTCCTGGTAGACCGCGTCCGGGCGCCGTTCGTAACCGGCTTCGGGACGCCTGTCATCGGTCGTTCTGGCGTAGGGCGTACGCTCGGGCCGCCGGTTTGAATCGTACCTGTCCCTTCTGGGAGCGCCGTCGCGGCGGGAACTTTCCCCTCTTCCGCGGCCCGGTGAGGAGCGTTCCCGGCGCGAATCCTGCTGCTGGTAATGGCCTCCGCCGGTCCATTTTTTCTCGCGGAGCATTACGCAGGCTTTCTTCGCCCCTAAACCGAGGAAACCCTTTGTTCCCTCGCTCACTACCACTACTTCGACCTGGTCGCGTCTCAGTCCCAGTTCCATGAGACCTATCTCTACCGCGTCCTGGATGGTCTTAGCTTCTACTTTTGTTTCTTTCATGTGTTGTTCCTCCAAAATTACGCCATTTTCTTCTGCAGGATCATGGTCTGAGCGAAACCCCAGACGCTGTTGATCAGCCAGTACAGCACCAGCCCCGAGGGAAAGTTCAGGAACATGAAAGTGAAAACCACGGGCATCCATTTCATTATGGCCGCCTGTGATTTGTCGCCTCCGGCCTGGGGGGTCAGGAGCTGCTGCAGGAACATTACGGCGCCCATGATCAGCGGCAGGACGTAGTACGGATCCTTGGCCGACAGATCCTTTATCCAGAAAATGAAAGGCGCGCCATGGAGCGGCCAGGAATTCCTGAGCGCGGTAAAAAGCGAAAAAAAGACCGGGATCTGGAGAAGCATCGGGAGGCAGCCGCCCAGCGGGTTGGTTCCGTGCCTCTTGTAAAGTTCCATCACCTCGGCGTTCATGCGCTTGGGGTCGTTCTTGTAGCGGGCCTGGATGGCCTGCATCTCGGGCTGGATCTTTTTCATTACGGCCATGGCTTTAAAAGATTTCCAGCTGAGCGGGAAGATAAGTATCTGCAGGATCACGCTGAGGATCACGATGGCGAAACCGTAGTTGCCGGTCAGTTTGTGAAAATAGCCCAGCGCGGAGTTGGCCGCTTTGGCGAGCGGGGAGAAGAAGCCGAAATCCACGGAGCGGTCAAGACCATGGCCCAGGATCCGGAGCAGTTCATAGTCCTTGGGGCCGATATAGAACTCCACGCGCCAGACGCGGGTTTCCCCGGGCGCGAGCAGGGTGGTCTCAAAGGGGACGGCCAGGAGGGGCGCCTTCTTATCGTTCAGTTTCGGCTGCGATAAATTCAGGGCGCCGCGCTTGAGATCCCCCCCCAGCACCGCGGCCAGAAAGTACCTGTTGTCCAAGCCCGCCCATTGCCATTGTCCGGCGTTCCCGCTTTCCTTCAGCGTATTTATCGTGGGGAACTTTTTCCCCTCTTCCTGGACAGTGAATTGAGCTTTCCAGAGATCGGGGTTTTCTTTCTCCTCGCTCCTGACCGTGCCGAGCCCAGGCCCCAGTTTAAGATCCCACGCCCCAAGCACGGCCGGCGCAGGGGCGGGATTGGACGCTGTTATCTCCAGCAGATTTATTTTATCTTCGCCGTTGAGCGTGAATCTTTTGGTTATGACCACCCCGTTCGGCGCGCGGGCCGCGAAAGTGACGCTGCCGGCGGTTTTGTTCTTGAGAGTGAAAACCAGGTTGTCAAAAGAACTGAGGAAACCGGGCGCCGGTTCAACGATCAGCTCTACCGGTGCGACCGGATCCTGGTAAACAACGCTTTTTATTGAAGCGCCGGAGGGATGGAAAGAGTAGGAGGCTTTGGCGAGGTTAAGGGTTACGCTGTTCCTGGGCCAGTCGGAGACGGCCGGGCCGGAAGTCTCAGCGGGATAAGAAGGGGCCGGAGTTTCCTCACGGCCGGAGTCCGCGGGACGGAAAGGCCGCTGAACCTGCGCGGATGAGGCCGCCGGACGGGCCTCAGGTTTTTTTTCAACGAAAGAGTACCAGAGAATATAAACCGCCGAGGATAACGCCACCGCAAGCACCAGATTCTTCTGCATTAATTTATCTCCATGATTGGTTGATTCATCTTTAGCGAGAGGACGGGGGAACGGGATCGTGCCCGCCCGGATTCCAGGGATGGCAGCGGACGATCCTTGAGGCGCTCAACAGGGCGCCCCTTAATATTCCGTGCCGTTTGATGGACTGGAAGCTGTATTCCGAACAGGTCGGGTGGAATCTGCAGGCGCGAGGCCCCAACAGGGGCCTGAAAAACCTGTATACCGCGCTCACGGCGTTTACGCCTTTTTCCACGGCGGCGGCCGTTACCGGGGCGTCGTTCAGCATTTCTTGATCTTAGCCCTGGCCCAGACGGCGTTCATCGCGTTCCGGGCATCTGAAAGATTTTTAATTCCACATCCGGCTTTCGGATATACTATTATGCGCGTCCCGTCCGTTAAAGCGGCTTTCGACAGTCTGAATGCCTCTCTCATAAGCCTTTTAAGCCTGTTGCGGCGCACGGCGCCGCCGGTTTTTTTGCTTACGACAAGTCCCATTTCGGCCGTCCGGCCGCCGGATCCGCGAGAAGCCGGCCGCGTATCCGCGGCCGTTTCCGAACCCGGCAGGCAGAACCACATCACCAGGTCGCGCGTTGAAACTTTCGTCCCTTTGTCAAAGACAAACTCAAAGATCTTCCGTCCGCGCAGCCGCGCGCTTCCGGGAAAAGAAAACTTTTTCATTCATCAACGGCGGAAAAGTCCGGGCACAGGCGCGGAAAACCCCGGAAAATAATCCGGCTTTCCGCGGCTGGCTCCCGCTATACCCGATGATTCAGCCGCCGTCTCTCCTGCCTTATTCGGGAATGAGATGCCAGCGCCCTTTTGCGCGCCTTCTCGCCAAAGTTTTCCTTCCGCCCGCGGTTTTCATCTTGGCGCGAAAGCCGAGAGTCTTTTTTCTTCTTCGTACGTTTGGTCTGTATGTAGGTAGCATAGTGTTCCAATTATATTAAATTTATATATGAAAACAAAATCGCAAATGATAAAATGATCCGCGACCTTGCCATACCATATATGATCTTCTGCGATCGCGGTATCGTTCTGTGGCGGCGGCCTCTGCGGGAAAACGACCGCATCGTCACGGTCTTTACCGAAAATCACGGCAAATTTGAGGTCAACTTTAAAAGCGTGCGTCTCGCCAGGGGTAAACTGCGCGCCCTTTCGGAACCCGTCAGTTCCGGCGATTACCGCTTTTACCTCAAGAGCGGCTCCAATTTCCCCGTCTGCACCGGGGGCGGAACCCTTTCCGTTTTCCCCCGCATCCGTCTGGAAACGGAGAGGCTGTTCACGGCTCTCTATTTCTGCGAAGTGATAAATAAACTGACGCCCGCCCATCAGCCCAGCCCGGAGAAATACGCGCTTCTACTCGGGGCGCTGGAGCATCTGGAGAATTATCGCGGTCCGGAGCGCGGACAAAAGGGGCGGCCTCTTTCCCCCTGGCTGCGGCGCGCATTCGCCCTGCGCGCGCTGGAGAGCGCGGGTTTCGGCTTCAAGCATACCGCCGTGGGCGTGGATGCCGGGCTCTGGCAAACGCTGCACGACGGCCTCTGGCCGGAGGTCGGAGAGCTCGCCGCCGAGCCGCGCGCCCTGGGCTATCTGGACGATCTCCTGAAGAAGTTCTTTTCGGAACAACTGGACCAGCAGCTTAAAACGCTGGAATTTATTTAGGTATAATAGGAGAGCGAGCGGAGGCTAATATGAATTTTCAGGATATTATTTTTAAGTTCGGCCAATACTGGGCTAAACAGGGCTGCGCTGTTATCCAGCCGTACGACCTGGAAAAAGGCGCCGGCACATTCAATCCGTCAACTTTTTTCGGCGCGCTCACTTCAAAGCCGGTCAGCGTCGCTTATGTGGAACCCTGCCGGCGCCCGGGGGACGGGCGTTTCGGGGACAATCCCAACCGGCTGGGCAAGTATTATCAGTACCAGGTGGTGATAAAACCGCCGTCGAAGGACATCCAGCAGATCTATCTGAATTCGCTTAAGGCGATCGGCATTAAACAGGAAGAGCATGATCTCCGCTGGATCGAGGACGACTGGGAATCCCCAACCCTGGGAGCCTCCGGCGTGGGCTGGGAGGTGTGGCTGGACGGAATGGAGGTGACGCAGTTCACCTATTTCCAGCAGATGGCCTCTTTTGAGCTGGCCCCCGTAAGCGTGGAGATCACGTACGGCCTGGAGCGGCTGGCCATGTTTGTCCAGAAAAAAAACAGCGTTTACGAGCTTATGTGGAACGACCGGGTCACCTACGGGGAAATGCATAAGGCGCAGGAAAAACAGTTTTCGCATTATAATTTCGAATACGCGGACGTGGCCAATCTCCGCCGCAACTTCGACGACTACGAGCGCGAGATCCCGGCGCTGCTCAAGGACGGGCATTATCTGCCGGCCTATGATCTGGCCATGAAATGCTCGCACGCTTTCAATCTCATGGATGCCCGCGGCGCCATCTCCGTTTCAGAGCGCGTGGGCGTCATCAAGAGGATAAGGGACATCGCCAGGGCCTGCGCCGCGGCGTATGTCGAACAATCGGAGACGATATGATCAAACGAGACGCTTTGCTTGAGATCCGCATCGAGAATATCCCCGCCCGCTTCGTCACTTCCGCGGAAGCCCAGCTGGAGGCCGGCGCCCGTGGCCTCCTGGCGGCGGCCAATCTCCCTTTTGAAAGCCTTAAGGCCTACGGCACTTATAAAAGGCTGGTTCTCCATATAACAGGGCTCCCCGCCAGGACGGAAGAAAAAACCGTCAAAGCCCTGGGCCCCCTTGCTAAATTCTGGAAAGACGCCGACGGAAATTTCACGCCCCAGAGCGCGGGTTTCGCTAAAGGGCAGGGAACGACGCCGGACAAACTTACCGTCGAGACCGCCCCCAAGGGAGAGGTGCTGGTGTCGCTCCGGAAGATCCCCGGCCGCCCGGCCGTCAAAGCTCTGGCTGAGATCCTCCCGAAACTTATCGGCGCGCTGCAGTTTCCAAAGACCATGGTCTGGGAAGAGACCCGCGTGCGTTTTGCCCGCCCTGTAAGGAGCCTCGCGGCGCTCTACGGCGACAAGGTTATACCATTTTCTTTCGCCGGCATAAAAACCGGGCGCTTTACCGTCGGGCTGAGCGCGAAAGGGTCGCGGAAGATCTCCATCTCCTCCGCCGAAAAGTATTTCAGGGTCCTGGAGAACGTTAATGTGCTGGTGAAAGATGAGGAAAGGGCGCGGGCCCTTGCCAAAGAAATAGAGCAGGTATCCAGAAGAACGAAGCTGGAAGTGGACGCCGACCCGGAACTCGTCGGGGAAAATCTGTACCTTGTGGAGTATCCGGTCTGCGTGGTGGGGACGTACGACCAGGAATATCTCAAGCTGCCCGCGGAGCTGGTGCAGCTGGTGATGAAAAAACAATTGAAGTTCTTTACCGTCCGCGACGGCAAAAAAAAGCTCCAGCCTTATTTCGTGGGCATCCGGGACGGCGTTTCGAAAGGCCAGAAGAACGTTGAAGAAGGCTTCCGGAACGTGCTGGAGGCGCGCTTCCGCGACGCGATCTTTTTCTACACCCGCGATCTGTCCGATTCTCCGGAGAATATGCTGAACGTTCTTAAGACCGTCACTTTTCAGGAAAAACTGGGCTCCATGTACGATAAGACCGTCCGCGTAGAGCGGCTGGCCGCGGGTCTGGCTGCCGGCATTCCGGGCCTGGACGCGGGGGCCGTTAAAAGCGCCGCGCATCTGGTTTACTCCGATCTTTCCAGCAATGTCGTGCGCGAATTCACCGAGCTGCAGGGCGTGATGGGATATTACTACGCCAGAAACGCGGGGCTGGATGAAGTTGTCTCCAGAGCGGTGGGCGAATTTTACTGGCCGGTCGGGCCGAAATCCCCCCTCCCTTCCTCAAAGGAAGGGGCGGTGGTTTCCATGGCCGGGAAACTGGATACTCTGGCCTCGGATTTCGCGGCGGGCCAGATCCCGACCGGGAGCGAGGATCCCCACGCGCTCCGCCGCCAGACGATGGGCGTGGTCCGTCTCGTGCTTGAAAACGAATTGGGGATAAATCTTAAAGAAGCTGTCAGGCTCGCTTTAGACCAGCTGCCCGCCGCGGCCGCCCGCAGGGACGCGGCTCCTGTCATGGAATTCATCTGGCAGCGCGCCGAGGCTGTATTCGGGGATTCCGGATTCAGGTTCGACGAGGTCAAAGCGGCGCGGGAATTTTTTATGAGGAGCGGCGACCTGCTGGATTGCCGGCGCCGGATAAGCGATCTGCACGAGGTGAGGAAAAACCCGGACTTTGAAGCGCTGGCCATGGCGTTCAAGAGGGCGAAGAATATCCTGAAGCAGGCTAAACACGTTCCGGGCGAGGGGCCGGATGAGGCTGTTTTTGAGAAGGATGAGGAGCGCAGTCTGTACGCGGACATTAAGGCGCTTTCGGGGAAGCTGAAGGGTTTTCTCGCGGAGCGCGATTATGAAAAGGGGCTGGTGGAACTGGTTTCCATCAAAGGGAATCTTGACGGTTTTTTTGACAAGGTGATGGTGATGGTGGAGGATGCGAAGGTGAAGGAGAACCGGCTGCGGCTGATACATTCTCTCGTCGGTCTTTTTGAGGACGTGGCTGACCTCTCGCAGCTGCAGCAGTAACGCCGGGCAAAGGTGCCAGGCTTATTTTTCAGCAGAAAAATGTGCCTGGCTCCTTTGCCAAGTCCGCGAGAAGCCCAGTCGGGTCTCCGGCACCGCTGCAAGTTCGGGGGCCTGTCAGCCATGGGGCCCATCGGGCCGAAAGGGGCCCGGCGACTTCGCGCCGGTTCCCCTTTCGGCCCGATCCAACCCATGGCCGCCACCCCTCCAGCTAGTCGGTGCCGACCCTCCTTTTACGGGCTTGCGCGGAACTGGAGTATCAGGGTGGCGTGCAGGGCGGCGGCTATTCTGGAGAGGGTTTTTATAGTCAGGTTCTGGTTGGCGCGCTCTATGCGGGAGATGACGGATTGGGTGGTGCCGACGGCTTTGGCCAATTGGCTCTGGGTCATGTGGGATCTTGTCCTGGCTTTTGCAATCTGGAGGGCAAGGCGCACTTCGATATCCGCTTTCTCGTAAGCGGCTTTCCACCGCGGATCTCTCTCCGACCCCGCGAATACCTCATCAAGAGAAACTGACGCTTTCTTTTTCTTCATAAATTCTCCCAACCCCGCCGCGCTTGCCAGTCCGCCATCGCTTTGATAGATTTTTCAATTTCCCCCTCCGGAACCTCCTGGGATTTCTTTAAGAAGGCATTCGTCACGAGTACGATGTTTCCCCAGAACGAATAAAGGAAACGGTGCTGATGGTGTAATACGATGATACGCAGTTCCCATATTCCGTCGCGAAGACGTTTGCCATACTCTCCCGGCAATTCGGGGCCCATTTCCGCCAGAGCTTGAAACCATCTTTTTGCTTTGGCTTGGTGATTGATATCCATTGCCCGCGCATAATCACAGGCCTGACACCTTCCCCCCGCCGTACGGTAAAAGCATATTCTGTATTTTGGTCTATTCATATTATAGCACATATGCTATCTTTGTCAATAGCATGTCCCTCCTGGAAAAAGATAGGCGCTTTATACCCGAGAAAAGTCTAGCAGATGACCCCGACACCCTTATGTCGGGTTGTAATGGCGATTTTTAAGGTTAAAAAGGATAGCCGACTTTGATTATGGCGTTGGTGCCTTCGGAGCCGAAGGCGAAATCCACTGTTACCACAAGCTGGGGGCGGATCACCAGCCTGGCGGAGATGCCGGGGCCGTATTTAAGCTTCCGCGCCCTGAAAGCGGACGGTTTGGAGAAAACCGTGCCCACGTCCAGGAAAGGAGCGATCTCGGTTTCGCTTATGAATTTCATGAAAGGCGAGCGCGAAAGAGTGATGCGCTCTTCGATATTGAACACAAACTTCCCCCTGTCCGTGAAGCGGCCGTCCCCGGCCATCCTGAGCCCCGTGCTTTCCCCCAGCTGCGGCTGGGCGTAGAAGGGCAGCGGATCCCCTTTCTGGAACTGAAGCAGATAATGGACCGCCGTCACGAAGTGCCCCTCTTCCTTATAGTTATAGTAGTTTTTAAGCTGGAAAGCGTAAGTGCGGTATTCGAAATCAGAGCCCAGTTTCTTGTTGGAATAAAGCGCCGAGGCGCTGGCGTAGCTGCCGATCTTGGGCAGGAAAGGGTGGTCGGTATCGTCGTATACGATGGAAAAACGGTTTGTATGAAAAGCGCGCAGTTCCGAGGCGTCGTCGTAGACCGCCGGGAACTTTTCGCTTACCTGCCCGTTGTGAACGGGGCCGTCGCTTATCTTTTTTGCGTAGTACGAATGATCGAAGTTGAAAAAAACGTTTTTGATAATGGGAAAATCCGCGGTAAGTTCTTCGCCGGTAATGCTGAGCGCGTAGTTCGCCTTTGCCTCGCTGGAAGAGCCGGGACCGAAGCCGTAAAAAGAAGGTTTGCCGGTGACCCAGTGTTTGGCTTCCAGGCTGACCCGCACGTCCGAGCCGCGGAATTGCGGCGTATAGTAGTAGAACATCAGTTCCCGCTCCACGCGCTGTGACCGCGAGGCGCGCAGTATGAAATAGCGCTTTTCGTCCGGGAAAATATAGTGCCGGTAGGTGGGCGTGATACCCAGGTTCTCGTTGTAGTTCACCGACGGCACGATTACGGATCTGATGGTTTTCGTCCGCCTGTCCTTTACGGCGAGGATCGGCATGATCCCGAAACTGGGGCCGAGGTCTTTGCTTGAATCTATTATGGGAAAGGGGATGATCGGCCCGTTAGGGGTGTTGATGGTGACCTTATCCAGCGCGCGGGCGATGATGTTTTCCCTGCGGTAGACGGCGGTGGAAGTTTCCAGCTGCGTTAAGATCTCTTCCCTGGTCTTCGGCTCCCGCTTGACTATTTCCTCCTTTGCCTTGGGGCCGGGTTTGATCAGTTTGCGTTTTTTATGCGGCTGGGCGTAAAGGCAGGGAGCCGCCAGCAGGAGTACGATCAGTGTAGTAAAGGCTTTTTTAAACATAAATAGAGGGTGGAGGGTTAAGCTTTTACTATAGGCATTCTTCTGCCGCAGCCGAACGATTTTTCCGTGACTTTCAGGCCGATCGGCAGTTGTTTTCGTTTGTATTCGTTGGCTTCTATCCGCCGGAGTATGGAACGCACCAGTTCCGCCTTGTGGCCTTTCTTGATTATCTCGCCGGCGCTCCGGTTCTCTTCCATGTAGAGGCGGATGATGGCGTCGAGTACGTCGTATGGCGGCAGGTCGTCCTGGTCTTTCTGGCCGGGTTTAAGTTCGGCGGTCGGCGGCCTTTTTATGATCGCGCGCGGAATTATCTCCTTTTCCCCGTTTATGCGGGAGGCAAGGCGGTAAACCTCCGTTTTAAGCAGATCCGCTATCGGGGCGATGGCGCCCGCGGTATCTCCGTAAAGAGTGCAGTAGCCTAGGGCGATCTCCGATTTGTTGCCGGTGGTAAGGGTCAGCCAGCCGTTCCTGTTCGCGAGGGCCATTAAAATAGTCCCGCGTATCCTGGCCTGGAGGTTCTGCATGGTAAGAGAGACGGCTCCGTCCGGTTTCCCGGCGCCCAGTTCCTCCAGGAACCGCGCGTAAATGTCTCTGATCGGGATGATCTCGGTCTTTATTCCCAGATTGGCGGCCAGGGCCAGGGCGTCATTAACGCTCCGCTTCGCCGTGTAGGCGGACGGCATGAGCACTCCCGTCACGTTCTCCGGGCCGAGCGCCCGGGCCGCCAGGGCGGCCACCACTGCGGAATCTATCCCCCCGCTCAGGCCCAGCACCGCGTGTTTGAAACCGAGTTTACGGAAATAATCCCTTAAGCCCAGGGTCAGCGCCGAAAGTATTTCGTCCCGTTCCCGGGGCCGCCGGGGGACCGGAAGAGGCGGCGCACCGCTGGTGTCCACCAGCAGGAGGTCTTCCTCAAAAGATTTGGCGCGGCCGATCACGCGTCCGAAAGGATCCAGCGCGAAGCTGTTCCCGTCGAAAATAAGCTCGTCGTTGGCTCCGGCCTGGTTCGCGTAGATTATGAACGCCCGCATTTTTTTTGCCAGGCCGGACAGAATGGCCGCCCGCCTGGCGCCTTTGCCCCGGTAGTAGGGCGAGGCCGAGATATTGATGACTACGGAAACTTTTCCGGCGCGGAGCGCTTTTACCGGATTGTTTTTATAGAGAAGACGTTTCGGCAGGAGAGCGGTTTCCGCCCAGATGTCTTCGCAGATCGTAAGGCCCAAGACGGCGCCCTTGAATTTGAAAGGCCGGTTGGCCGCCGCGGGCTCGAAGTAACGGGCCTCGTCGAAGATGTCATAGGCCGGGAGCAGCGATTTAGCCCGTCTCCGCAGCACTTTTCCCCCGCCGAGGAGCGCTATGGAATTAAGCAGCTCTTTGCCTTTTTTGCCCGGGTTCAGATCCACATAACCCACGGCCAGCGCGGTTTTGAGCCGCAGCGCGGCCAGGCGTTCGAGGGCGGCCAGATTTTCCAGTATAAAATCTTTTTTTTCCAGCAGGTCCAGCGGAGGATAGCCGGTAAGAGCCAGCTCGGGAAATACCGCGAGATCCGCGCCGAGTTTTTCCGCTTTTCTGGCGAAAGACTCTATCTTCAGCGCGTTGGCGGCTATATCGCCGACTTTCGGATTTATTTGGGCTATCGCTATCTTCATGCGGTACTTCAAGTATAGAAAATATGGGCGGAGATTTGAAAGGAAGAAACGGTATATGCTAACATAGTAGCGACGAAATCCTGCTCCTGGAGGGCGGGAAAAGAAACGAGAAAGACAAGAGGACTAATAAAAGTATGCTGAACATCTCAATGAAGACGATGCTGGAAGCCGGCGTGCATTTCGGCCACCAGACCTACAGATGGAACCCTAAAATGGCCCGTTACATTTTCGGAGAGAGGAACGGGATCCACATCCTTGACCTGCAGAAAACGGTAAAGGAACTCAAGAAAACCTATGCTTTCATGAAAGATTCCGCCAAAGAGGGCAAGAGATTCCTTTTTGTCGGCACCAAGAAGCAGGCCAAGGACATCATACGCGAAGAGGCCCAGAGAGCTAATGTCCCCTGCGTCTATGAGAAATGGCTGGGCGGCACGCTCACCAATTTCGAGACTTTGAAAAAATCCCTGAAGCGGCTCGAAGAACTTGAGCGGCTGGAGAACGACGGGCTGTTCCGCGTGATGTCCAAGAAAGAGGTTTCCCGCCTGACCAAGGAAAAGAACCGCCTGGTGAAACTTATGTCCGGCATCCGCGAGATGAAGACCCTTCCGCAGATCATGTTCATTGTCGACCCCATCGAGGAGGGCGGCGCCCTGAGCGAAGCCAAGAGACTGCGCATCCCGGTGGTGGCGGTTTGCGACACCAATTGCGATCCCGACGCGCTGGACTGGGCCGTCCCGGGGAATGATGACGCCGCCCGCTCGATAAGGCTTTTCTGCGCGGCCATGGCCGACGCGGTAATTGAGGGCCGGGCCGAAGCCGAGGCGGCCAAGGCCGCCGCGATGCAGCCGGCGGAGATCGCGCCCGACGATCAGCAGGCGATGATGGACGCACCCCCGGCGCCGGAAGCTGCCGCGGAACCCGTAAAAAGCGAGGAATAATTTATGAGCGTGATAACCAGCGAACAGGTGATGTCGTTAAGAAGCCAGACCGGCGCGGGCGTTATGGACTGTAAGAACGCTCTCAAGGAATCCGCCGGAGACCTGGGCAAGGCCGTTGATCTGCTCAGGAAAAAGGGGCTTGCCGGCCTGGCAAAGAGGGCCGGCCGTCTTATGAAAGAAGGCGTGGTCGCCGTTAAGGTTTCCCCCGACGCCGGAACCCTTTCAATGGTGGAGATAAACTGCGAAACCGATTTCGTCGCCAAGAACCCGGAAGTCCGCGCTCTGGCCGAAGAGCTCGCCGGCCTTATGCTCACCGACGCCTCTTTGACGAATCCGGCCGAAAATGAAAAGGCCAAAGAAAAGATCCAGGCCCTCGCCATGAAGACCGGAGAGAACATGGCCATACGCCGCGGCACGATCTGCCGCACCGCGGCCAACACGGTCGTTAATTATTACATCCATTCCGATCTGAAGAAAGCCGCCGCGGTGGAGCTTTCTTTCGACGGAGACCTGAACGCCGCGAAGAACGATCTTATGGCCCTGGCCAAGGATCTGGCCATGCAGAGCGTGGCCATGAGCCCCAAGTGGCTGCGCCGCGAAGACGCCCCGGCGGATCTGGTGGCGAAGGAACGGGAGATTTACCGCGCCAAGATGGAGAAAGACGAGGCGGACGCCAAGGCCCTGGCCGCCGAGACAGGCAAGCCCTACAAGGCAAAATCTCCGGAGGGCGTGGAGAAAATGCTGGAAGGCCGCGTCAATAAATTCTTCCAGGAATCCTGCCTTCTTGAGCAGGTTTCCATACGCGAGACCAAATTGTCGGTCGCGCAGGTGGTAAAAAACCGCTCCGACAGCCTTAAGGGCAATATCCAGGTGAAAAGATTCGATTGCTACATCGTGGGCGTGGAGTAAGATGTATAAACGGGTACTGCTCAAGATCTCGGGAGAAGCGCTCTCCAGGAGCGGGGACGGACGGTCCATCAGCCCGGCCGCGCTCACTTTCATCTCGGATGAGATAAGAAAAGCCTGGCGTCCTGAGATCCAGCTCGCCGTAGTGGTCGGCGGCGGCAACATCTGGCGGGGTGCCAGGGACGGCCACGGCATGATAGACAGGGTCACCTCCGATAACATGGGGATGCTGGCCACGATCATCAACGCCATGGCCCTCCAGTCGGCCCTGGAGCATAAGGGCATTCACACCCGCGTACAGACCGCCATAGAGATCTCCCGCCTCGCCGAGCCTTTTATCCGCCGCCGGGCCATCCGTCATCTTGAAAAAGGCCGCGTGGTTATTTTCGCCGGCGGCACGGGCAATCCTTATTTCACTACCGATTCCGCCGCGGCCCTGCGCGCCGCCGAGATCGGCGCGGACGTGATTTTCAAGGCCACCCAGGTGGACGGCGTTTATACCGGCGATCCGAAACTGAATAAGAACGCCAGGATGATAAAAAAAATCACCTACATGGAAGCTATCCGCAAGGGCCTGAAGTTTATGGATACCAGCGCTCTTACGCTCTGCATGGAAAATCATCTCCCCATACTTGTTTTCAACCTTCATGTTCCGAACAATATAAAAAAAGCGGTCGGCGGCGAGATCGTAGGCACGCTGATAAAGTAGGTGCAGTGCGTCGCAAACAGCTTTACTTTTGAAGGCTCAGATTTGAGGTGGATGCGAGGCGCGACGAACGAGCATACCGGGGGTCTGTGAGCGAGGAGCAACGAAGCAGCCGCCCAAAGATGAGCCTCCCCCGGGGGGCTGGCCGCTTTTGGGCTACACCTTCGCGGCATTACGCTAAAGTACGTGTAGTACATGTCGCTTCATGCCACTTCGGTGTAGCCCAAAATCGGCCAGTCAAAAGTAAAACTGTTTGCGACGCACTGCACTAGTATGGAAGAAAAGATCCGTTCCGCCATAGAGAGCCATATCGCCTGCGCCGGCGTTTTGTCGTCCCAGTGGGGTCTTATCGGCCAGATAGCTTCCGCGATCGGCGGGGCCGTCAGGAAGGGCGGGAAAGTGCTCATCTGCGGCAACGGCGGGTCGGCGGCGGACAGCCAGCATATCGCGGCGGAACTGGTCGGGCGTTTCAGGAAAGAACGCCGCGCCGTAGCCGCTCTCGCGCTTACCACCGATACGTCCATTCTCACGGCTCTAGGCAACGACTACGGTTTTGATAAAGTATTTTCCCGTCAGGTGGAAGCCCACGGCCGCAACGGCGATGTTCTTATCGCCATCTCCACTTCGGGCTCAAGTCCCGATGTTCTTAACGCCGTTAATAGGGCCCGGGAAACAGGCATGACCACCATCGGTCTCCTGGGCCGGGACGGCGGGACGATCAAGCCCGTCTGCGATCTTGCCCTGGTGATAAAAGACGACGATACCGCCCGTATCCAGGAAATGCACATCCTTGCCGCCCACATCATCTGCGGCCTCGTAGAAGATTCCCTCGCCTTAAAATAATTCCTCAATCGCCGATAATGCAGCGCCGGGCAAAGGTGCCAGGCTTATTTTTCAGCAGAAAAATGAGCCTGGCTCTCTTTGCAAAAAATGCGGGGCTAATGGCTTTGGGGTTGGGAGCCGCAGGATAGTAAAGGGGTCCTGTCGACGGGTAGCCTTTTCCCTCGGCGGCCTGCGGGACAAAAAGGCTGCCCGTCGCCACCCCAAGTTGGCTAACGCGTATCACGTTTGTTAAGTCTTTGTCCCCGGCGTTCCCTTAGTGAACATAAGTTGGGGTGACGGCGCCCGGCCTTTTCGTCCCGCAGGTTTCCGAGGGAAGCGAAAAGGCCGGGCGCCGGCAGGACCCCGAACTTGCAGCCTGCCGCCGTCTTTCCATTGTGAACGGGTTCTCCTCTGACAGCGCGGGGTAAATTTAATATAATCAGTTGTGGCGTTTTTTTGGTTCTGGCCGTCCGATTCAGGATGGAGGGACAAGGAGTTTTTTATTATGGCGGAAGATATAAATTCGATGCTGGAACAGACGGAGCTGGATATGATGGAGAAAGTCGAAAAATTCAAGCGCGAACTCTCGACCCTCCGCACCGGGCGCGCCAATCCGCAGCTGCTTGACAACGTCTATGTCGAATATTACGGCGCGCGCGTGCCGCTGAAACAGGTGGCCGCCATCTCCATTCCTGAGGGCCGGACCCTGGAGATACGGCCCTGGGACAAGGCCGCCGTGGACGCCATAGAAGCCGAGCTCCGGAAACTGGATCTCGGCGCGTCGCCTGTAAAGAACGGCGATATCATCAGGGTAAATCTCCCGGCCATGACCGAAGATCAGCGCAGGAAGATGGTCAAGGTCGTGCACAGCATGGGAGAAGATGCCCGCGTTTCAGTGCGCAATGTCCGCCGCGAGGCCATCGAGAAAGTGAAAAAAGCCGAGAAGAGCAAAGAGATAGCCGAGGATGACGCTGAGCGCCATGAGGCGGCCATTCAGAAACTGACCGATCTCTATGTCAAAAATATCGACGACGCGGCCGTTATCAAAGAAAAGGATCTTCTGACCGTTTAGCATGGAACACCTTTTAAAGAAACTTGACCGCGCCAGGATCCCCGCCCACGTGGCCGTGATCATGGACGGAAACAGGCGCTGGGCCAGGGCGCGGAAGCTGCCGGTTCCGGTCGGGCACGCCAAAGGCGTGGAATCGGTGCGCGCGGTGGTTAAGGCGGCCAGCGATCTGGGCATCAAGGCCCTTACACTTTACGCTTTCTCCACCGAGAACTGGAACCGCGGCAAACTCGAAGTTAACGCCCTGATGTTTCTCCTGAAAAAGGCCATCTCCGACTACGCGTTGGAGCTGGATCGCAACGGTGTGCGGCTCATGATCAGCGGCCGTCTGGACGAAATGCCGGCCTCCGCCCGGAAAGCGGTCGGGGACACCGTGGAGAAGCTTAAGGATAACAAGGGGATGATCCTGAATATCGCCCTCAATTACGGCGGCCGCAGGGAGATCCTGGACGCGGTGAATTCCCTGCTTGAGCGCGGCGTAAAAAAAGCGGATGAGGATTCGTTTTCCAGGGCCCTTTATACCTGGCCGCTTCCCGACCCGGAACTTCTGATCCGGACCTCGGGGGAGATGCGCCTTTCAAATTTTCTTCTGTGGCAGACGGCTTATTCCGAATTTTATATCACCGGAACCCTCTGGCCCGATTTCAGGGAGAAAGAATTGGTCGAAGCCCTCCTGGACTACCAGGGCCGGGAACGAAGGAGAGGAACTTAATGCTTTTACCCAGAGTCCTGACGGCTGTCATCGGCATACCTGTCGTGCTCAGCCTCATACATCTCGGCGGTCTGCCTTACGCGGCGTTCGTGTTCACCATCATCGTGCTTGCGCTGTACGAGTATTACCTCCTCATGAAAATGGGCGGGAAGCCCGTGCAGGGGCCTACGCTTTTTACGCTGGGGCTTATTCTGCCGGCCGCGCTTTTTCTGGATCATTACTCTTCCGCGCAGGCCGGAGGAGATAATTTCGCCGGTTCGGTCGTCACGCTGACGGTGATAAGCGCCCTGATCTATGAGATCTTCTCGCGGAAAAAATATCTTGAGCGGGTGGGCTTCACGCTGCTGGGTCTGTTCATGATCTCCTGGTGCCTGTTCCACCTTATCGCCTTGCGCGATATCCGGCCGGACGGGGAGGCCCTGACGTTCATGCTTATAGTTACCGTCTGGGTTATGGATACGGCGGCTTATGCTTTCGGTCGTTTTTTCGGCAAAAAGCAGTTGTCCACCATCAGTCCCAAAAAGACCTGGGAGGGCGCCCTGGCCGGTTTCGCGAGCGCGATCTTAACGGCGCTTCTTTTCCGCGCGTTCATGAAAGAGCCTGTCAGCGTGCTCTTTGCAGCGACCTCCGGCGTTCTTATCGGTGTCTTCGGCCAGCTCTCGGATATCGCGGAGTCAATGATCAAACGCGCGGCCGGGGCCAAGGACTCCTCCAGTCTCCTTCCCGGACATGGCGGCGTGCTTGACCGCTTCGATTCCTATATTTTCCTTGCTCCGGTGATTTATTACTTAACGGTTTATTCCAGATGAAAAAAATAGCTATCCTGGGTTCCACCGGCTCCATAGGCCGGAACGCGCTGAAGACCGTGGAAAATCTCGGCTGGAAAGTCGTGGCGCTGGCTGCCAAATCCAGCGCCGGAGGTTTTTTGGAGCAGGTGCGCCGGTATCGGCCGCGGTACGCCGCGGTATTCGATCACGAAGCCGGACTTAAGGACGTTTTGCCGCGCGGCACCAGGCTGCTCGCTCCCGGAGTGGAAGGTCTGACGGAACTCGCCTCCCTGAAAGAAGCCGACGTTGTTCTGAACTCCATTTCGGGCTCGGTGGGATTCATCCCGCTGGCCGCCTCGATCCGCGCTTCCAAGCATATCGCCCTCGCCAACAAAGAGCCCATGGTGATGGCCGGCGAAACGCTTATGAAAGAAGCGGCCCGCTGGTCCGCGCGGATCATCCCCGTTGATTCGGAGCCCTCGGCCATTTTTCAGTGCCTTGCCGGCGTGGAGAATAAAAATTACGACGCCGCGGTTTCCCGCATCTTTCTGACGGCCTCCGGCGGCGCGTTTTACCGCCATAAAGGCAGTCTGTCGAACGTAACTCCGGCCGCCGCGCTCAAACACCCCACCTGGAGCATGGGGCCCAAGATAACGGTGGACTGCGCCACGCTGATGAACAAGGGTCTGGAAGTCATTGAGATAATGAACTTTTTTTCGCTTCCCATTTCAAAGATCCAGGTTGTGATACACCCTCAGTCGGTAATGCACTCCGCGGTGGAGTTCAGGGACGGGTCGGTGCTGGCGCAGCTCTCAAACCCGGACATGAAGCTGCCTATCCAGTACGCGCTTACCTGGCCGCGCCGCGAGAAGTCCCTGGTTAAACCGATCAACTTCTTCAAACTGAAGTCCCTTGATTTTTTTGAGCCTGATTTCAGGCGTTTTCCGTGCCTCAGGCTGGCGTGCGAGGCGGGCCGGCTGGGCGGCACTTACCCCGCCGTTCTTAACGCCGCCAACGAAGTCGCCGTGGAGAGGTTCCTGGCCGGGACGGCGCTCTTTACCGATATTCCGGTCATAGTGGAAAAAACGCTGTCGCTGCATCATTCCCGAGGCCGCCGCCCCCCCACGCTGGCCGAGGTTGTGGAAGTTGACCAGTGGGGCAGAATAAAAGCCGCCGAGATGGCGGATCGACTGAGGAAAAAGAGGAAATAATGATACTATCTATCGCCGCCGTATTGTTCACTTTCGGGCTGGTCATATTTCTGCACGAGCTAGGGCATTTTCTGGTCTGCAAACTGACGAAAATAAAAGTCGAGGCTTTCTCTTTCGGCTTCGGGCCCGAACTATTCGGGCGCACCAGCGGAGATACCCGTTACTCCATACGGGCGATCCCGCTGGGCGGCTATGTGAAGCCGGCCGGTGAAAACATGGAAGAAGGCACCGGCCACCCCGATGAGTATTTCTCCAAACCGTGGCATACGCGCCTGGCCGTGGTTCTCGGCGGCCCGTTCATGAACTACCTGCTGGCTTTCGTGGTTTTTACCGGCGTGATCCTGATAGTGGGAGAGCCCGTTCCCTCGACTGTAATCGGCGGCGTTTCGCGGGGCTATCCGGCTGAGGCGGCCGGCCTCAAGACCGGGGACAGGATCTTAAGCGTGGATGGAGTTCCGGTCGCTAATTGGCCTCAGATGGCCGATCTGATCCATAAAAAAGCAAACACTCCGGTATTGATAGAATACCAGCGCGCTTCCACAAAAAACACAGTGAAGATGGTCGCAAAAAGTGGCCCCGGCGGACAGGGCGTGATAGGGGTGGCGTCCGGGAGCGAAATAAGCTACACCTATGTCGGTCCCCGGAAAGCGGCCGTCATGGGCGCATACCAGTGCTGGTTCTGGACGAAGTATACCGTAACTTCTCTGGCGTCCAATATCAGGCGCGGAGAAAAACCGGAGATCTCCGGGCCCATCGGCATAGTAAATATCGTCAGCAAGGCCGCCCACAGCGGTATGCCGGACTTGTTTTTCCTGATAGCGCTTATTTCCGTGGCCGTGGGCTTTTTTAACCTCCTCCCCATCCCGCTTCTGGACGGCGGGCACGCCGTGCTTTTTATCATGGAAGGCCTTTTCCGGCGCAGGATCACGCCCAAGGTCATGGGCTGGGTCAATTCCGCCGGCATAGCGGCGCTGATGTTCATTATGTTATTCGCCACATATAACGACATCAAACGGCTTATGGGTGTAAATACCGCGCCCGCTCAGGCCAGACCGCTAGAAGTGAATGAAACGGCTAAGCAATTCGGGATCGCCGATCCGGCGCAGGTTGAACAATCTACGCGGGGGAAGAAGTAGAATGCGTGTCAGAAAATCCCGCGTGGTCAAAGTCGGGAAATTCGCCATAGGCGGAACTAATCCCGTTTCGGTGCAGTCCATGTGCAACACCGATACACGGGATCTCAGGGCCACTATCGACCAGATCCGGCGCCTTGAGCACGCGGGCTGCGAAATTATCCGTGTGGCGGTTCCGGATATGGCCGCCGCCAGGAACCTGGGCCGCATCAGGAAAGCCATAGATATTCCGCTGGTGGCCGATATTCATTTTGATTGGCGTCTGGCCGTGGAAGCCGCGCGGCAGGGCGTGGATAAGATCCGCATTAATCCGGGCAATATCGGCGAGAAGGATAAGGTCAGGGAAGTGGTGAAAGCGTGCAAGGCGGCCCGCATCCCCATACGGATAGGCGTGAACGCCGGTTCGCTGAAAGCTTTAAAAAAGACCCCCGCTCCGCGTTGGACGCCCCGGGAGTGGGCCGGAATAATGGTCAAGGAAGCGCTGGATGAGGTCCGGCTCCTGGAGAGGGAGGGGTTCGGGGACATCGTGGTCTCGCTTAAAGCCGACGATATCGAGCGCACGGTGGCGGCGAATCTCCTGTTCGCGGCGAAGTCGGACATCCCTCTGCACGTCGGAGTTACCGAGGCCGGAAGTTTCCTTGCCGGCACGGTTAAGTCTTCCCTCGGCATAGGGCTGCTTTTGACCAAAGGCGTAGGCGACACCATCCGGGTTTCCCTGACCGAGGATCCTGTCATGCAGGTCCGGGCGGCTTACGAGATACTTAAGGCCCTGGGACTCAGGCAATATGGACCAAACCTTATTTCCTGTCCGACCTGCGGCCGCTGCCAGGTGAACGTGGAAAAAGTGATAAAAGAGATAGAGGCGCGCGTTTATTCCGACAGTACGTTGTTGAGGCGCTCCACCGGAAAGAAAATAGCCGTCATGGGTTGCGTGGTGAACGGCCCGGGCGAGGCCCGCGACGCGGATTTCGGCATCGCCGGCGGCAAAGGCCGGGGCATCTGGATAGAGCGCGGCAAGCAGATCAAGGTCGTCAAGGAATCCGACTGGGTCAATGAAGTTATAAGGAAGATACGGACGTTAAGATAGTGTTCAGTGGATAGTGGTCAGTGAAAAGATAAAAAAACCTTTATGAATAAACCCGATAATCAGTCAAGAACGGAGCCCAATGCCGTTACCCCCCGCGCGCAGGATTACTCGCAGTGGTATCTGGATGTTATAAAAAAAGCCTGCCTTGCCGAGCATTCCGCGGTGCGCGGCTGCATGGTCATACGGCCGCATGGTTACGCCATTTGGGAAAAAATGCAGCGGGAGCTTGACGACCGTTTCAAGGCTACCGGGCATGAAAACGCCTATTTCCCGCTTTTTATTCCGCTGTCGCTTCTTACGCGCGAGGAAAAACACGCTTCCGGTTTCGCGAAAGAATGCGCCGTGGTCACTCATCACCGGCTTAAATCCGTGAACGGCGAGATCGTTCCGGATCCCGAATCGAAACTTGAGGAGCCTTTGGTGGTGCGCCCCACCAGCGAAACGATCATCTGGGAGCAGTACAAGAACTGGATTCAAAGCTACCGCGATCTGCCGCTCCTGATAAACCAATGGGCCAACGTGGTGCGCTGGGAAATGCGCACAAGGCTGTTTTTGCGCACCGCGGAATTCCTCTGGCAGGAAGGCCATACCGCGCATGCCACCGAGAAAGAGGCTCTTGAGGAAACCTGGCGCATGCTTGACGTCTACGCCGATTTCGCCGAGAATGTAATGGCCGTGCCGGTGATAAAAGGCCGCAAAACGGAGGGAGAACGCTTCGCCGGGGCGCTGGAAACGCTTTCCATAGAAGGCCTGATGCAGGACGGCAAGGGTCTGCAAATGGGAACCAGTCATTATCTGGGGCAGAATTTTTCCAAAAGCGCCGATGTTAAATTCCAGAATAAAGACGGCCGGCTTGAGTTCGTTTACGCGACAAGCTGGGGCGTCAGCACCAGGCTTATAGGCGCTTTGATCATGACCCATTCCGACGACACCGGGCTCGTGCTTCCTCCGAAACTCGCTCCGGTGCAGGTGATAGTGATCCCCATTTTCAAGAACGAAGAAGAACGCCTTAAAATCGTGGAAGAGGCGAAAAAAGTCGCCGCGGAACTTAAAAGCCGGGGAGTCGCCGTCCGCGTCGACGACAGGGACGGCATCATGCCGGGCGCGAAGTATTACGAATGGGAGGGTAAGGGCGTTCCTTTGAGGATCGAAGTGGGGCCGAAGGACCTGGAAAAGGGTTCGCTTTGCATTGCGCGCCGGTTCGTGCCGGAGATACAAGGAGAAAAGCCCGAAGAGCAGCGCCGCCGGCGCAAATCTTTTCTGCCGAGGGCGGAGGCGATCGCGTCGATCGTGCCCACGCTTGAGGCCATGCAGAAAGAACTGCTGGAACGGGCCAGGGCCGTCAGGGCCGGCCGCACCCGCGTGCTGGATAAAATCGAGGATTTTGAAAAGTTCTTCAAAGAAGAAGGCGGAGGTTTTGCCTGGGTGCATTGGGCAGGGAATGCCGGTCAGGAAGAAGAAATGGCGAAGCGCTTTGAAACCAGCATCCGCTGCATTCCGTTCGAGGACCAGCTCCCTCCCGAAGCCAAAGGCGAAGGGAACTGCATTCTCACCGGCCGGCCCTCAAAACAGAGAGTCTTGATGTCCAAATCCTACTAAGGCATGGTGTTTTTTCGGAGGAAAAATATGAAACCCAATGACTTCATAAAATTCATGGAGCGCGCGAAGATGTACGATCTTACCCAGCCGCTCAGCATCCATACTCCCCCGTGGCCCAGCTATATGCCGCTCCAACTTCAGTATTTCAAGCGGATAGCCGGCGCGCATATGGGCCAGGGCGCCAACGGCCAGATAATGAAAACTTCCAACCATGTGGGCACCCACATGGACGGAGAGATCCATTTTTACAGCGCCGGCCGCACGATAGGCCAGGTTCCGATGCGGGAATGGACCGGGCCGGCGGTGGTAGTGGATATCTCCAAAGACGTGAGTGACTATGACCTTTACGAACCGGAGCTTCTGATGAAACGCGCCGATATCCGCAAAGGCGATATCCTGATCATCAACACCGGCTATCATAAATACGCCTGGTATGAAAAGAACACCTGCGACGAGGTGCGTTATTTCTGCAAGCATCCCGGCCCCGGCCCCCGGTTCCACAAGTGGGCCCTGGCCATGAAATTTAAGTGGATAGGAGTGGACTGCGGCTCCGCCGACCACCCGATGAACACCATCATACGCAACTGGCATCCCAAACTCTTTACGGAAGCCGAAAACAAGCTCGAAAAGAACTACGGAAAGAAATGGGATGAAATGTTCCCTTATGAGGAATATTACCAGGTCATGCATCTGAAGCTGTTCCCCAAGCGCCTGGTCCACGCCGAAAATATCGGCGGCGAGATAGAAAAACTTTCCAATAAACGCTGCTGGCTTGGGTTCTTCCCTCTCAAGGGCATGGAGCTTGAGTCGGCAATGGGCCGCGTGGTGGCGTGGACGGCTTAGCAAATTACCATTGGCGATTTGCGCTGGTGGGCTGGTATGCGGTTTGTAAGGAGCGTTTTTATGCCGATCGTAACAGAATTTGAGTATGTGAAACCTAAGGACATGGACGAAGCCCTCCATGTCTTTTCGCTTTACAAAGAGAACGCCATGGCGCTGGCGGGCGGCACCGATCTTGTGGTACGCCTTAAAGAGAATCTTGTCCGCCCCGAGGTCGTGGTTGATATAAAGGCGCTGGAGGAACTCGCCGGCCTCTCGCTTAAGGGTGACACTTTGCGCATCGGCGCGCTGGCAACGTTCTCCGATCTTATAGATTCCCCGCTCATAAAGAGCAGGTTCCCCCTCCTCCGGGAGGCGGCTCTGACCGTGGCCTCAACGGGCGTCAGGAACCGCGCCACCATAGCCGGCAACATCTGCTCCGCCGTGCCCTCGGCCGATTCCGCCCCCGTCCTGGCCGTTTATGACGCCGAAGTTCTGGTCAAAAGCATCAGGGGCGGACGCCGCATTTCCATCCATGACTGGTTTGCCGGTCCTAAAAAGACAGTCCTGGCCGTAGATGAAATAGTCGCCGCCATCGAGCTGAAACCGCCCGCTGTAAAACACGCCGGCTGTTATATGAAGCTTTCACGGTACGAGGGCGAGGATCTGGCGCAGGGCGGCGTGGCGGCGCTGGTTTTACCCGATAACACTTACCGCGTGGCCGTCTGCGCGCTGGGCCCTAAACCCGCGCGCTGCCCCAAAACCGAGGCGGCGCTCAACGGCTCAAAGCTCAACGCAAAAGTTCTTTCCAGGGCGAAAGAAATCATACTGCGGGAAATCTCCCCCATCAGCGACATCCGCTCGTCCAGGGAATACCGCCTGCACATGACGCAGGTGATGCTGGGCCGCGCGCTCGAAAACGCGGCGGCGCGGTTGTCAGGTAAGGGGCCCAAGTACGGGGAAAGGAATATAGTATGAAAAAGCGCAATATCCAGTTCGATTTAAATAACGAAAAAATATCGATCGAGGTCGAGCCCAGCGATGTTCTTATGGACGTCCTGCGCGGCAAACTCGGCATAAAAAGCCCGAAGGCGGGCTGCGACCGCGGCGACTGCGGCGCCTGTACGGTGATCATGAATGGCAAGACCGTCCGATCCTGTCTGATCCTGGCCGTCGAGGCGCACGGTTCCGGGATCATGACGCTGGAAGGCGCCGGCTCCAATAAATGGACGAAGAAGCTCCAGAAAAAATTTCACGAGAAGAACTCATTCCAGTGCGGGTTCTGCGCGCCGGGCGTGATACTTTCCGCCACGGAACTGCTTGAGAAAAATCCCAGGCCCGCCGCGCACGAGATCAAGGAAGCCATAGCCGGCAACCTCTGCCGCTGCACCGGCTACGAACCGATAGTGGAGGCGATAGCGGAAGCGGCCGGCGGCAAGACGCAAGTCACAGGTCGCAAGTAAGACGAATGAGGCGAAAAAGTCCGGTAGGAGCGGAATGTGAAAATATGGACAAAATAATATTGCTGGGTATTGCGTTAGTGTTTTCGGCCGCCTGCGCTATGCCGCAGGGCGGGATGGTGAAGAAGCGGAGAGGCGGGCTTTTCGACGGTATCGGACAGGAATCCGCGCAGCAGCAGGCGCAGCCGTCCGTCGACGAGACCTTTGAGGTCATCACGGAACCGCCTGGCGCCCGCATAATGGTCAATAACGCTAACTACGGAAATTCCCCGGTGCGGGTTACCGTGCGCAGGATGTGGCGCGGAGATCCTAATTATCCCATGATTTTGGACACGGTCAAGGTGGAGGCGTTCCCGGTGGAGTCCGGCCAGTGCGTGCAGACCGGCATCTTCGGCCAGAACGCCGCCAAGACCCCTCCCCAGGTGCGCTTCAATATGGCCAGCTGCGCCCCGACCAGCGGTAAGTAGAAAAAGGAGACAGGCGGATTTTTATTTTGTTTTGATCTTTGACGGGGGCCTTGTCACCCCTTGTTATTGATAAGGTGATAAAAATCCGTCTGCTTCCTTTAAAGGTAACCATACGAGGTAACTTATGGATCTTCAGAAACTTGTACGAAAGCCTAAGAAAGGCGTGAAAGCCCCAGGGCCGAAGGACGATCTGACCGTTATCGGCAAGAGCGTTTTGCGGGTGGACGGGTGGGAGAAGATAAAAGGGGCGGCTAAGTATACCGACGACCTGGAGTTCGGCCCCGGGCTCCTTTTTGCCGCCGTAGTGGAAAGCCCTTTCGCACATGCCAGAATAAAATCCATAGATACCTCCAAAGCCGAAAAGCTTCACGGCGTAGTCAAAGTCGTCACAGGCCGCAGCTTCACCCATAAATTCGGCCTCTACATGACCGACCGCTATGTCTTCGCCACCGACACCGTCCGCTTCGTAGGCGAACAGGTCGCCGCCGTAGTGGCTACAGATCCCAAAATAGCCTTGCGCGGCGCGGCGCTGGTGGAAGTGGAATACGAGGAGCTTGCCCCGGTGTTCGACCCGGTAAAAGCTCTGGAGAAAAAATCCCCCCTCGTTCATCCGGATCTGAAAAACTACCGCCATGTTCCCTGGTTCTTTCCCAAACCCGGCACCAATATCGCCCACTGGCGCAAAACCCGCAAAGGCGACCTGGCCAAAGGCTTTAAAGACGCGGATCTGGTAATGGAAGATACCTACACCGTCCCCCGCTACGCCCACTGCGCCATAGAACCCCATTCCGTCATTGGCCTCTACGACGAAGCCGGCCGCCTCACAATGTGGACATCCTCGCAATCCCCCTTCACCCAGCGCAACGTCTTCGCGCAGGCGCTGGAGCCATTCGGTATCAGCCACAAGGACGTGCGCGTCATCAGCACCTATCTCGGCGGCGGCTTCGGCGGCAAGGCCGGGGTCAGCATGGAAATAATCGGCGCGGCGCTCGCTATGGCCGTGCCGGGCAGACCCATAAAGGTTCTCTGGAACCGGGCCCAGGAATTTTACAACACCTACCAGCGTCAGGGGGTGACCGCCAAAGTGAAGATGGGCGTAAAAAAGGATGGCCGCATAACCGCGCTGGACTTCAAACTTTATTGGGATGCCGGCGCCTATGTGGAATACGGCGCCAATGTCGTCAACGCGGCGGGTCTGTCGGCCAGCGGCCCCTATAAAGTGGACAACCTGAGTATAGATTCCATGTGCATTTATACCAATCTCCCCCCCGGCGGGCCTTACCGCGGTTTCGGCTATTCCGAGTTCCTTTTCGGGCTGGAATCGCACATCACCCGCATGGCGGACAAGCTGGGCATGGACTCCGTGGCTTTCCGCAAGAAGAACGCCATAAAGGAGGGCGATACTCTGCCTTATGGCGCGCAGATGAACCCAAACGGAATTCTGGAGGCCATAGAAAAAGTGGAAAAGGAAATAAAGTGGGGTGTTAAAGAAAAGTCAAAAGATCCGGATAAAGCCATAGGCAAGGCCCTGGTCTGTTTCTGGAAATCCCCCGCCATGCCGCCCAACGCCGGTTCCAGCGCTTTTCTCAAATTCAACGAGGACGCCAGTATAAATATCCTGATCTCCGGCATGGAGATAGGCCAGGGGCTGCATACTGTGATGGCGCAGATAGCTTCGGAGGTTCTGAGCGTGCCCGTGACGAAGATCCGCGTCGAAACCCCTGACACCGACCGCAATCCTTACGAGTGGCAGACCGTGGGCTCGCATGTCACCTGGGGCTGCGGCAACGCGGTCAAACGCGCCGCGCTGGAAGCCAGGGAGAAAATTTTCGACCTTGTTCAGCGTGTGCACGGCCTGGATAAATCCGCGCTTTATCTGAAAGATGAAACAGTGCGCTGCCGCACCAAGCCCGATTTTGGACTGCGTCTGCGGGATTTCGTCATCAACGGCATACAGGCCGGCGACCACACCTTTAAGGGAGGGCCGATAATGGGCTCCGGTATGTTCATGCCGGAATTCACTTCCGCCATAGGCGATCCGGAAACCGGCCAGGGCGGCCATCCCAATGTGCATTACACCACGGGTTCGGCCGGCATTATTCTTGAAGTTGACCGGGAAACCGGCAAGATGAAAATAAAAAAGGCCGTGCTGGCCGTGGACTGCGGCAAGGCCATAAATCCGGATCTGGTGAGGGGACAGATCGTGGGCGGTCTGCTGCAGGGGTTCGCCACGGTGCTGTATGAGGATATGCGTTTCAGCGACAAAGGGAAACTGCTGAACGCTAATTTCTCCGACTATAAGATCCCCACCGCGCTGGATATGCCGGATGTAGTGGTGCCGATAATTATCGAGGTGGCCCAGCCCGACGGCCCTTACGGAGCGCGCGGCGTGGGAGAGCATACTATGATCCCCGCCGCTCCGCTGATAGCCAACGCCGTGGAAGATGCCCTGGGCGTGCGCATAAAGGATATGCCGGTCACCAAGGAGAAAGTGGCGCTGGCGGTGAAGCACAGCAGCAAAAGAAGTGATTCACGCTAACCACTAGTCACTTACTTAAGGATGTATCATCATGAAACTAGCCTTATGCCAATACGCCGTCAAATGGGAAGACAAAGAAGCTAATAAGAAGAGAATCGAAGGATTGTTCGAGGCCTGCCCCCGCAAAAAAGAGATAGACTGGCTCATCTTCTCCGAGATGACTCTGAGCGGGTTCACCATGAACACGTCCGTCGCGGAACTGAGCGGCTCCGACAAGGATTTCTTCCGCGACCTGGCTCAGCGGAATAACATTAACGTCTCTTACGGCGGAGTGGAGAATGGTTTCAACAACCTGATAACGCTGAACAGGCACGGCGACCGGGTCAATACTTACTCCAAGATCCACCTCTACGCTTTCGGCGGAGAGGACAAGCATTACAAGGCCGGCTCAAAGCAGGAATTGTTCGAGCTGGAAGGCCTGAAAATCATGCCGGCCGTCTGTTTCGATCTCCGGTTCCCCTACCTTTTCTGGAAGATGGCGGAGAACGCGGATCTCTACCTGGTCATCGCGGCCTGGCCGATGCGCCGCGCGGAACACTGGATTACGATGCTGCGTGCCCGGGCCATTGAGAACCAGGCCTATTGCGTGGGCGCAAACCGTATAGGTCTTGAAGGAAAGCTGGAGTATTCCGGGAATTCGATGTGTTTCGATCCTCTCGGCAAGACGGCGCTGGACGCCGGTACCGGCGAAGGCGTTTTCGTCTCCGAGACGGACGTGACCAGAGAGCTTGTCGCCAAAACCCGCGAAAGATACCCGTTTCTGAAAGAGCGCAAGAATTTGCCGTGGCAATAATTTATGGAAATACTCGGCTATGGCGATCGCATACCTCCGGGGATATTCGCCCTGCATTCCGCTTTTGACAACGCGCTCAACTTCAGAGGGCCCAGGGGTGTCATGGTATCGCTGGTCAGCCGCAAAACCGGCAACGGCCCGCTGAACGTGGTACTTAAACACCTGCCGCGCGCCGCGCGCCGTATTAAAATCACCAAACTAGTGCTTTACATAGATGAGAACCGCCTGGAGGTGGATCCGGAGAAGAATTATGATTCCGCGGTTCCCAGGCTGCCGCTGGAACCGGCGCTGTTTAAGAAAAATCTGCGTTCCCTCAGGGACTTCCTGGGCCGCAATGCGCCGGAGAAAAGTATGTGCTTCCTTTTTTCTTTTTCCGCGGAAAACGCTTTCAGAACCGTGTTCGAGAGGACGATGCTGGGAAAGATGAAAAATGGCGCGGCCCTCATAGAGGCCGGCGACTACGCCAAAGGCGCCCGCGTTTTGCGCGGCCTGGGTTTCGGTCTCACCCCCTCGGGAGACGATTTTCTGTGCGGTTGTCTGACCGGCCTGAATTTTGTGGAAGCTAACCTGAATCCTGCTGTCGGAAGCGGTTTCCATTCCTTGGATCTCTCCGTTATCAAGGATGCCGTTTACCATAATGCCGTCACCAAAAATTTTATTTCCGGCTCGTTCACTTACTGCGCCTATAACGGGCGCGTGAATGAAAAGACCGGGAAGCTTCTGGCCGCGCTGGCCGGTTTCAGCGAAAAGCGCCTGATCGCGGCCGCCAGAGCTTCGCTCAGGAGCGGCCACACTTCCGGCGCCGACTTCTGCGCCGGCCTGGTATACGGCTGCGAGGCCGGGTTGAGAGCGGCTTAATCTCCGTTTTGATGCTGGCCTATATGGATTTTACCGGGGGGCATGGCGTCTGTCTGCCTAATAAAGAACCGGAGGGCTTTAAAAATCCCTCCGGTTATTGAATGGGTGCAGCATCCCCCGGCGGTTTACTTTATTGGTTTTCCCCCTAGAGACCCTGCCAAGTATGCTGCGGAATCATTTAATTCGCCCCAAACATTATTCATCGCCTGCTCAATTGGTGCGTTTTTGCCTTTTAATTCCGGCGACATTTTAGCGACGACTTCTTTAAATGACCAAATCAGCGCCTTAGTGTCTTCTATAGAAACCTGCAGAAGCTCTGCGAGGGCTAAAGTGTCCTTATTGACAGGTGTTTTTGACAGTGCTTGCTTGAGATCTCTGTTGAACTTCCTTGCAGCTGCCTCAGCTTCCTGCCAGTACCGCAGTGCGTCATACATGGATTTATCCGGTTCGTTGAGCTGAAAATTCATCGCGGCCGCACTCATAGAAGCTTTGAATCGAATATATGTGCCGACAACTGACACCAAGTTGGCGGATGTAGCAGCGTTATGCATAACCGGAGCCTTCGGCACCGGTAACGAACCCTGTATGTCACCGTCTCCTGACGGGAGTTGCTCAATAACAGCGTCTCGTAAATCCGTTGGCAGGCTTCTGCGCGAATTATGTAGATACGCAAACCCCGCTGTCGTCACTATCACGGCAACGAGTGTGTATGTCTTCCAGTTATTCATAATCCCTCCACTGCAACGTTTGATTGAACTCCATGAAACAAGTATACC